>Ga0189274_100069_pt1 | contig 117512 bp, 146 predicted proteins | sample N5B1minimetaG_FD_130323 | JGI IMG/M metagenome (GOLD analysis project Ga0189274, IMG submission 130323) | Marine microbial communities from the Costa Rica Dome - N5 B1 mini metaG | ecosystem: Environmental > Aquatic > Marine > Oceanic > Photic zone | place: Costa Rica: the Eastern Pacific...
AGGCGTATTGGAAGATCAGGCGACCGAAGTAACCGTGGGCAGCCACGATGTTGTAGGTCTCTTCCTCTTGGCCGAACTTGTAGCCGTAGTTCTGGGACTCGCTCTCGGTGGTTTCACGCACCAAGGAGGAGGTCACCAGGGAGCCGTGCATGGCGGAGAACAGACTGCCGCCGAAAACACCTGCGACGCCCAGCATGTGGAAGGGGTGCATCAGGATGTTGTGCTCAGCCTGGAACACCAACATGAAGTTGAAGGTGCCAGAAATGCCCAGGGGCATGCCATCAGAGAAGGAACCCTGACCGAAGGGGTACACCAGGAAAACAGCCATCGCTGCAGACAGCGGAGCGCTGTAGGCGACGCAGATCCAGGGGCGCATGCCCAGGCGGTAGGAGAGTTCCCACTGACGACCCATGTAGGCGGAAATGCCGATCAGGAAGTGGAAGCAGACCAACTGATAAGGGCCGCCGTTGTACAGCCACTCATCGAGGGAAGCAGCTTCCCAGATGGGGTAGAAGTGCAGGCCAATGGCGTTTGAAGACGGAATAACAGCACCGGAGATGATGTTGTTGCCGTAGATCAAGGAGCCAGCGACGGGCTCGCGGATGCCATCGATATCAACCGGGGGAGCGGCGATAAAGGCAATGGTGAAGCAGATGGTGGCCGCCAGGAGGCAGGGAATCATCAGCACGCCGAACCAACCCACATAGATGCGGTTGTTGGTGTCGGTCACCCACTGACAAAAGGCTTCCCAATTGCTCTGGCGTCCGCTGCGAATTGCGGTGGACATGGAAGAAAAGAAGACGGATGAACCTCTCCCTCAAAAAAGGGATAGGTGGATCAAGTGTATGGACGGAACGTTCCGTTACATGACAACTCAACAATCAGAATCAGGTCTCAAAAAAACTTCATTAAGCGCTTTACTAAGCATTCATGAAGTTGCATGAAGTAGCCACTCGCGGGATTGCTGAACGAAGCCATTCCAATTCACCCGTTCCTCCTCTGCAGCCCGAGCCACCAACAACGGTGCCTGCTGCTTCAACGCCACAAGATCAAGCTCGTCAACGCCGGCATTGATCGCCAGCCAATCCGCCATGGAGCGTCCCACCACACGGGTGAGGTAAGCAGCACTGAGGGCCTGCATTGAACCGGCGATCAGCCAGCTCCCCCCATCCAGCTTGGCCAGCCCAAGCAAGGTCTGTCCGGTCCACTCCACCACGCCCTGGGCGAGGGCCACCCGAGCCAGCTGCGCCGCAGCTTCCCTCAGCACATCCGGTTGAAGCGATGTTCCCCAGATCTCTCCCATCTCCTTGATCATCAAACCGTTCGCCACCGCCACGGCCAGAAGATCAAGGCTGGCGATGGGGGAGGCCATCACCGACCCGGCCACCAGCCACTGGGTGCGCTGCTGGATCTGCAGAAAGCGTTCGCGCCGAAGCGATTCGAGGTCACGCTGCCAACGGCGATGCAAGTCCGCCAGGAGTCGCGGACGCGTCTCCAACGCAGCCTGTTTCAGCGAACGGCGCAACGGTGCCAGTGCAGTGCGCAGCTGCATCGAAGACTCCTGAACCAAAATCCGCTCACGCCAGCGCTCGGGAAGGTCATCCCGAACAGCCGCGACGGCATCGGTGGATGCGTCCTTCGCGTCGGTCGACACAAGCAGCCAGGCCGGCTGATCGTCCGGCACCTGCTGCAGCCAGAGCAGATCTGAAGCCAGCAGAGGCGTCTGCAGGCAGAACAGAATCAGATCCTGATCCAGCAGGCCGCCGGGCCAGGAACGGCTGCCGTCGTCGGTGGTCAGGGGATGGCAGAGCGACAGCGTCACCGGCGCCGGGCCAGCAAGAGAGCTGCTGAGGTCTGCCTCATTCGGTCCCTGAGAGCCCCCCAAGGCGACCATTGCCATGCGCACAGGACCGAAGCGGTCCAGCACCCGTTTCAGTTCAGCGCGACGGGCCAGATCGGCAGAGGATTGCTGCTCGAAACGTGCGAATTGATCCAGCACCTCCTGGCACCGAGCGATCCATCCATCAAGAGAGACCGGCGCCGCAAACCGCGGCTGACTTGGCTTGCGGCCAAGCCAGATCACAACGCCACCGGCGGCCAGCAGACCCAGCCCCCCGCCGGGAACATGCATCACATCACTGATCAGCCACTGTCCAGCAAGCAGACCAGCTCCAGCCAGAGCCAACGGCCGCAGCAGCGACGACGGTGGCATCACCAGGTCTGGCCATGAAGCCGGGAGTTTCAACAGAACGGCTGCTGTAGCAGTGGCCCTTCTTAGCTCAACCCACCACCTGACACCAGAACTTCAGGCCAGAAACACGAGTTCTCCATAAGTTGGGAACAGGCCGGAGTCAGCCGTGACACACAGTCATCCCAATGCGATGGTCGACAACCGCCGGGGGGTGCGCAGGGTTCTGATGGTGGCCCTGGGCCTGAACATCAGCATGTCGCTGCTGAAGCTTCTGGTGGGGGCCATGAGTGGTTCCCTGGCGGTGATCGCTGATGGCATGCACAGCGCCACCGATGCGTTGTCCAGCCTCACGGGACTGGTCACCAACAAACTGTCTGATCCGCGCCCCGACAGGGATCACCCCTACGGCCACCGCAAATACGAGGCGGTGGGAGCCCTGGGCATCGCTGGTTTCATCCTGTTCACAGCCCTTGAGATCCTGCTGCGTTCAGGGGAAAGGCTGCTCGAGGGCCTGCCACCGATCCGGGTGACCAGCCAGGAGCTGGTGCTCCTCACGCTGGTGCTGGGGTTCAACCTCCTGCTGGCGGGGTATGAGTTGCGGGAAGGTCGGCGGCTGAACAGCAACCTGCTCAAAGCGGATGCTCAACATGCGGCGAGCGACGTTTGGACCACCGTGGTGGTGCTGGTGGGCATGGCCGGGGCGGTGTGGCTGCAGGTGAGCTGGCTCGACGTTGCGCTGGCCATCCCCATGGCACTCCTGCTGATCCGTGTGTGCTGGCAGGTGCTGCGCGGAACCTTGCCCTGGCTGGTGGACCACATGGCGGTTGCACCTGAAGCCATCTATGCCGAAGCGATGGCCACCGCCGGTGTCTTGAACTGCCACGACATCGCCAGCCGGGGCGTACCGGGCCAGCAGGTGTTCATCGAAATGCATATGGTTGTCGACGCAGACGACCTCACCAAGGCGCACCGGATCACCGAAGAGGTGGAAGAGCGCTTGGACGAAAGTTTCGGGCCGGTGCGGTGCACCATCCATCTGGAACCCAAGGACTACGTGGAGGACGGGATCACCTACACCGGCGCCCATGGCTGAGGTCGACACCACAACCCAGGCGCTGGCTGGACTGACCGAGCGTCAGCAGCGGGGGCTGATTGAGGTGCTCGATGAAGTCCGTCGTGCCGAGAGCTGGTCGTGGCAACTGCCGGTGTTGCTGCGGGAGCGGTGCTGGCTGCGGCTGTCTCGAACTCCCCTGACCGAGCTGCATCGTTGGCTCCCTCCGGATGGGCGTGATGAAGCCCCGGAACTGGTGCATTACCGGCGGTTGCTGCAGCAGGGGATGGATCCACTGTTGGCCCAACAGAGCTGCTGGCGGGAGTTCGGCATCGAGGACTGCCAAAGAGCGCTGCAGGACTACTGGAACAGTCGTGACACGGCCATCCACGGTTGGACAGCCGAGCGGTACCGACAACTGGTGAGCAGCTATCGCGAACGGATTGAACGGGGGATCACGGTGGTTCCGATGCTGGTACTGGCTCGGAAGAACAGCGTTGAATGCCACCAGCTGCTCTGGATCACCGAAAACACCCCGGTGATGCGTCACACTTGCGCCTGATTCCAGGCCATGGGCCATGAGTGATTCCTACAGCGATCCCCAACAACAGGCGGGACAGGGAGACGGCGGCCGAGATGGTCAGCGCAGTCGTGGCAACCGTGGTGGCGGCCGTGAAGGCGGAGGCTTCCGGATTCGCCTGAGTGACAACGAAATGCGCTCAGCCCGGGCCCTGCAGGAGGCCTTCAATCTCCGCTCGACCGTGGCTGTGCTGGGTTTCGCGGTCCGCAGCCTTGGCCAAATGCTGGAGGACGGCCAACTGGACGCTCTGATCGAACAGCAGAAAAATCAGCCTGCCCGAGGCGGCCGGCGTGATGGTGCTGGTCGTGACGGTGGTGGTCGTGGCCGCCGCTTTGACGATGAGCGTGATGGCCGCGGATCCCGTCCGAATCCCTTTGCCCGACCGGCCAAACCCCAGCCGGAGGCTGCAGCTGAACCGGTTGCCGAGCCGGAGGCCGAACCAGTGGCGGAGCCGGTGGTGGAGTCAGAAGCAACCTCCACCGACGACACCAACACCGCAGCAACCGAGGCCTGATTGATGAGCCGGCCAAGGGTTCTTTCCGGGGTGCAACCGACCGGAGCACTGCACCTCGGCAATTGGCTGGGTGCCATCCGCAATTGGGTTGATCTGCAGGAGACCCACGACACCTTTGTATGTGTTGTGGATCTCCATGCCATCACCGTTCCCCATGACCCCAGCCGCCTGGCTGAGGACACCCGTTCCACAGCAGCGCTTTACCTGGCCTGTGGCATGGACCCCAAACGCTGTTCGGTGTTTGTGCAGAGCCAGGTGGCAGCCCACAGCGAACTGTGCTGGTTGCTGAATTGCGTCACGCCGCTCAACTGGCTGGAGCGAATGATTCAGTTCAAGGAGAAAGCGGTGAAGCAGGGGGACAACGTCTCCGTGGGCCTGCTGGACTATCCGGTGTTGATGGCCGCCGACATCCTTCTCTACGACGCTGACCTGGTGCCCGTCGGTGAGGACCAGAAGCAGCATCTGGAGCTGGCGCGCGACATCGCCCAGCAGCGCATCAATGCCCGTTTCGGCGGCAAGGACACGCCGGTGCTCAAAGTGCCCAAACCGCTGATCCTCAAGGAGGGAGCCCGGGTGATGAGCCTGACGGATGGTCGCAGCAAGATGAGCAAGAGCGATCCCAACGAGGGGAGTCGCATCACGCTTTTGGACCCTCCGGAGCTGATCACCAAAAAGATCAAACGCGCCAAGACCGATCCAGAGCGTGGCCTCGAATTCGGCAACCCCGATCGACCGGAAACCGACAACCTGCTTGGGATCTACGCAATCCTGAGCGGCAAGGGGCGGGAGCAGGCCGCCACTGAATGCGCCGAGATGGGTTGGGGACAGTTCAAGCCGCTGCTGGCCGAAGCCACCGTGAGCGCGCTGGAGCCCATCCAGGCCCGCTACCGGGAGCTATTGCAGGACCCCACAGAGCTCGATCAGGTGCTGAGAACAGGCCGTGAGAAGGCCGAAACCGTGGCCAACGCCACGCTTGAACGGGTTCGGGATGCCTTGGGTTTCGCCCGGCCAGCCTGATCAGCAACAAAGAGAAGCATTAGCTGATCTTATCAATGCGACGGCCATGGGCTCAAGCCATGGCCCCTGAGGCTTGAGGGAGACAACGTCAGCCGCAGACGCGAGCCTCGCAAGACTCTCAGTCTTCTCTCAGCTGCATATACACAGCACAGACAACGCGTCAACCCCTCAGGCGCCGATCTCGCGTCCAGGCCTCGTGGGCCAGCACTGTGATCGTCCACCTGATTGCTCTGCGTGCATCGCCTTTTTTATGTGTTCAGCCCAGCCACACGTTGGAGCCGGCCTGTCGTCGGTGCAGCCCTGACCGCAGGATTGGTGCTGTCCGCAGGAGCCAAACAGCCGCTCCAGAACGCAGAGTCGCCCGCAGAACAGGTTGAGCAAAGCGCCACCAGCAGCCGCAACACCAGCAGCCGCGCCACCCTGTCCACCGGCAAGGAGGGTGGTCGTTACGAGCTGACACCTGAGCGTCGCGCCCTGCTCAACACCATTCGCTACGCCGAGGGCACCTGGAAAGACGGTGAAGACAAGGGCTACCGGATCATGTACGGCGGCGGGCAGTTTCAGGACCTCTCACGTCATCCCGAGCGGGTGATCGTGAAGCGCTACTCCAGCGCCGCAGCGGGGGCCTATCAATTCCTGCCCAAGACCTGGAAGGGCGTGGCGAAGGAGCTCAAGCTGTCCAGCTTCGAGCCCAGGCACCAGGACCAAGCCGCTCTGCACCTTGTTGAGCGTCGCGGTGCTCTCAAGGAAATTGACCGGAAAGGGCTGACCAGAAACGCCATGGCGAAGCTGGCTCCCGAATGGGCATCCTTCCCCACCTGGACCGGCCGCTCCGCCTACGGTCAACCGGTGAAGAGCCCTCAGGACCTGGCGAGCTTCTACAGCAGCAACCTGCGCCAGCTGCGCAATCAGCTCGGGGCCTGAGGCGAACGGTTCGACCCCAACCTCGCGGCCAGGCCCCACACCTCGGTGACCAAGCCGTGCCAAGGGTTCATCACCTCCATCGAGACCGCCATGGGCTGCGTTGATGCAGCCACAAGGGAGCGTGTTGCAGCAATGGCCTTCTTGCCCTCCTGCAGCCGCTCCTGCATGCGTCGGCGCTCCTGCAACGGCATCACCTCCTCCGGACAGGCCTGCAGAAGCTCCTCACCGCGCTGAAACCAGTGCTCGAAGTCATCGAGCAGGGATGCCAGCAACTCATCCAGCAGTGCGCCAGCTTCCTGATTGGTTGACTCACCCACCTGATGCCCTCGGGTCTCGCCCATAGGATGGCGGGCCCTGAACCTGAACCGGTGAGCAGCGCTGCAGCAACCACCCCAGCCCCTTCAGCACCGGTGGTTCTGCCCAAGACCAGCGAAAGCGATCAACTGCTGAAGATTCGCCACTCCATGAGCCATGTGATGGCCATGGCTGTGCAGCAGTTGTTTCCCAAGGCGCGCGTCACCATCGGCCCCTGGACGGAAACAGGTTTCTATTACGACTTCGACAATCCCGATCCCTTCACCGAGGCCGACCTGAAGGCCATCAAGAAGGGGATGATCAAAATCATCAACAAGAAGCTGCCTCTCGAACGCGTCGAGGTGAGCCGCAACGAGGCCGAGGAAAAAATCAAAGCCCAGAACGAGCCCTACAAGCTCGAGATTCTTGAAGGACTGCAGGAGCCGATCACCCTCTACACCCTTGGTGAGGACTGGTGGGACCTCTGTGCTGGCCCCCACGTGGACCACACCGGCCAACTCAATGCCAAGGCCTTCGAGCTGGAAAGCGTGGCAGGCGCTTACTGGCGAGGCGATGAAACCAAAGCGCAGCTGCAACGCATCTACGGCACGGCCTGGGAAACCCCAGAACAGCTGGCGGAACACAAACGTCGCAAGGAAGAAGCGCTTCGCCGCGACCATCGCCGCATCGGCAAAGACCTCGACCTCTTCTCGATCGAGGACGAGGCCGGGTCTGGTCTGGTGTTCTGGCACCCCCGCGGTGCTCGCATGCGCCTGTTAATCGAGGAGTTCTGGCGCCAGGCCCACTTCGAGGGCGGATACGAGCTCCTTTACACCCCCCACGTTGCGGACATCAGCCTCTGGAAGACCTCAGGCCACCTCGACTTCTACGCCGAGAGCATGTTCGGCCCAATGGAGGTGGACGAACGGGAGTACCAGCTCAAGCCGATGAACTGCCCGTTCCACGTGCTCACCTACGCCAGCAAACTGCGCAGCTACCGGGAACTGCCGATCCGCTGGGCGGAGCTTGGAACGGTGTATCGCTACGAGCGGCCCGGTGTGATGCACGGTCTGATGCGGGTGCGGGGCTTCACCCAGGACGATGCCCATGTGTTCTGCCTGCCGGAGCAGATCAGCGACGAGATTCTGAAGATCCTCGATCTCACCGAACGGATTCTCTCCGCCTTCGATTTCAGCAGTTACGAGATCAACCTCTCCACCCGCCCCGAGAAGTCCATCGGCGATGACGCCGTCTGGGACCTGGCCACCAAGGGACTGATTGAAGCCCTGGAGCGCAAGGGTTGGGCCTACAAAATCGATGAGGGCGGCGGTGCGTTCTACGGCCCGAAAATCGACCTCAAGATCGAAGACGCCATCGGCCGGATGTGGCAGTGCTCCACGATCCAACTGGATTTCAATCTGCCGGAGCGGTTCGAGCTCGACTACATCGCCGCCGACGGCAGCAAGCAGCGGCCGATCATGATCCATCGCGCCATCTTCGGTTCGCTGGAGCGGTTCTTCGGGATCATGACCGAGAACTACTCCGGCGATTACCCCTTCTGGCTGGCCCCCGAGCAAGTGCGTCTGCTGCCGGTCACCGACGAGGTGCAGCCCTACGCCGAACAGGTGTTGGACCAACTCACAAAAGCTGGTGTTCGCGCCACGATCGACCGCAGCGGTGAGCGGCTCGGCAAGCTGATCCGCACCGGCGAACAGATGAAGATCCCCGTGCTGGCGGTTATCGGTGCCAAGGAAGCGGAGCAGAACGCCGTGAGCCTTCGCAGCCGACGGGACGGTGACCTCGGGCTCACAGCGGTGGCCGACCTTCTCAGTGCTGCCCAGATGGCCAACAGCGAGCGCGCCGCGGGCCTGGAGCTGAACCGATGACGGATACCCCTGTGCAGCACCTGGCCGATCTCGCGCGGCTGCGGGGAGCGCCGGAGTTGGCTCCCCAGATCAGAAACGAGCTGCGAGGAGAACTCGATCAGGCGATGGCCCAGGCCAGCTGGTTCACCATCGGCGTCATGGCCCCGTCCAGGGAGCAGGCCCTTACAGCGCTTCGCAGCCTCGAGCAAAGCCAACAGTGGGAGCCGCTGGAGCTCGTCGACAGCCCCGAGGAGCAGGGCCCTGTTTTCCTGAAAGCCAATCAGAAGGGGGGCATGATCCGCATTCGGATCGAGCACGGCCTTGGCGAAGGAATTCTGATCAGTGGCCACGGTGACGACGACACCACGCCAAGCACCACCTGGGGACCGCTTCCACTGGACTTCTTCTCCTGAGCCAACCACGCTGGTAGGAATTGCCGCAGCCCTGGATGGCCACCAGCACACTCCTGGCGGGGGACATGGGAGGCACTAAGACTCTGCTTGCTCTCTACGGGAGTGAGGCGGGCCAGCTGCGCCTGCTGCATCAGGAACGCTTCCGCTCGGGAGAATGGCCATCCCTTGAGCCGATGCTCGAAGCCTTCCTCAACAATCGCCCCGCCGATCTCCCGGCTCCAGCGCATGCGTGCATCGCCGTTGCCGGTCCGGTGCGACACAGGGAGGCCACGATCACCAACCTGCCCTGGCGGTTGCGGGAGGCCGACCTGGCGCGGGCTGCTGGCATGGAACAGCTCGAGCTGGTGAATGATTTCGGCGTGCTGATTTACGGGCTGCCCCATTTCGACAGCCATCAGCAGGTGATCCTTCAGAAGGGCCACCAAGACAAGGGCCCCCTGGCCATTCTTGGGGCAGGCACCGGTCTCGGCATGGCGCGAGGCCTGCAGAGCGAACAGGGACTGGTGGCCCTGGCGAGCGAAGGAGGGCACCGCGAATTTGCTCCGCGCAACGAAGCGGAATGGGAGCTGGCCTGCTGGCTCAAACAAGACCTCGGCGTCAGCCGCCTTTCGATCGAACGCATCGTGAGTGGCACCGGCCTGGGGCATGTGGCCCACTGGCTGCTTCAGAAACCCGATGCCGCTATGCACCCCCTGCGCAGCGTGGCTGAGGCTTGGCGGCGCAACAGCTCCAACGATCTTCCCGCTCAGGTGAGCGTTGCCGCTGAAGGGGGTGATCCCTTGATGCAACGCGCCCTACAGCTTTGGCTGGAGGCCTATGGCTCAGCGGCAGGCGATCTTGCCCTTCAGGAACTCTGCACAGGAGGCCTCTGGGTTGGCGGGGGCACCGCATCAAAACAATTGAAAGGACTGAAATCCGCCAGCTTTCTCAATGCGATGCGCAACAAGGGACGCTTCCGCGAACTGATCGAAGGGATGCAGGTCACAGCGGTGATCGATCCCGATGCCGGACTGTTCAGTGCAGCCTGTCGCGCCCGGATGCTGGCGGAGTCAGGTGGGACACTGGCCTGAGCAGAGGATCAGCGATGGCGCAGCCGCGCATCGGTCAGAAAGTGGTCGTGGACGTCCCGGCAACCACCGCCAATCTCGGCCCTGGATTTGACTGCCTCGGTGCAGCCCTTGATCTGAACAACCGCTTCGCGATGCGGCGGATCGAAGGGGGCGGTGAACGATTTGAGCTGATTATTGAGGGAACTGAAGGCAGTCACCTCCGGGGTGGGCCGGAGAACCTCGTTTACCGAGCGGCCCAACGGGTGTGGAAAGCGGCTGGGCTGGAACCCGTCGCCCTTGAGGCACGGGTGCGTCTTGCCGTGCCGCCGGCACGGGGGCTGGGCAGCAGTGCCACGGCGATCGTGGCGGGATTGATGGGAGCCAATGCCCTCGTCGGGGAGCCTCTCTCCAAGGAGAAGCTGCTGGAGCTGGCCATCGATATCGAAGGTCACCCGGACAACGTTGTGCCCTCCCTTCTGGGGGGCCTCTGCATGACCGCCAAGGCCGCCTCTCAGCGCTGGCGCGTGGTGCGTTGCGAATGGACGCCGAGCGTGAAGGCCGTCGTGGCGATTCCATCGATTCGCCTGAGCACAAGCGAAGCCCGCCGGGCCATGCCCAAGGCCATCCCCGTTGGCGACGCTGTGGTCAACCTGGGTGCCCTGACACTGCTGCTGCAAGGGCTGCGCACCGGCAATGGTGATCTGATCTCCGACGGCATGCACGATCGCTTGCACGAGCCTTACCGCTGGCGCCTGATCAAAGGCGGCGACCAGGTCAAACAGGCCGCCATGGACGCGGGAGCCTGGGGTTGCGCCATCAGCGGAGCTGGACCAAGCGTCATGGCTCTGTGCGAGGAAGACAAAGGCTCAGCCGTCAGCCGAGCCATGGTCAAAGCCTGGGAAGCTGCCGGGGTCGCCAGCCGCGCGCCGGTGCTGAATTTGCAGACCTCAGGCAGCCACTGGCAACCGGCCGACGATGAGTAGATCCACCTAAACAGGGCATTCAGCCCTGTTAGCTTTGTTAAAGATTGCGGACACGGAATGGATGCTGGGTTAGCAGAGCTTGCTGTCTCGGGCAGTCCCTTCCCTTGGTTGTCGCTGATTGTGCTGTTGCCGGCGGCAGCTGCTCTGGTGCTGCCGCTGGTTCCGAGCAGCGAAGAGAAGCCATCCCCCGCGCCCAAGATCATCACCCTGGTCGTCCTTCTGGTCGATCTTCTTTTGATGATGGGGGTGTTTGCCACCCTCTTCGACCCCAGCACTGAAGGTCTGCAGCTGGTGGAGCGGGTGAGCTGGCTCCCAGCACTCGGCCTCGAATGGTCCCTTGGTGTGGATGGTCTTTCAGCACCTCTTGTGGTGCTCAGCGGCCTGGTCACGTTCCTGTCAGTGGCGGCCAGCTGGTCGGTTCAGCGCAAATCACGGCTGTACTTCGCCCTGATGCTTGTTCAGGCCTCAGCCCAGGGCCTGGTGTTTCTGTCGCAAGACTTCCTGCTCTTCTTCCTGGCCTGGGAGCTGGAACTGGTTCCCGTTTACCTGCTGATTGCCATCTGGGGCGGACAGAACCGCCAGTACGCCGCCACCAAATTCATCCTTTACACGGCCCTGGCCTCTCTGCTGATCCTGATCAGCGGCCTGGCACTGGCCCTCTCCGGTGACACGTTCACCTTCAACATCACGGAACTGGCGGCCCGTTCCCCCGGCGGCAGCTTCGGCCTGTTGTGTTACTTGGGCTTCCTGATTGGCTTCGGCGTGAAACTGCCGATGTTCCCTCTCCACACCTGGCTGCCCGATGCCCACGGTGAGGCCAACGCTCCGGTGTCGATGCTGCTGGCCGGGGTGCTCCTCAAGATGGGCGGCTACGCCCTGCTGCGCTTCAACGTGCAGATGCTTCCTGAAGCGCACGCCACCCTGGCGCCAGCCCTGGTGATCCTTGGGATCGTGAACATCGTTTACGGCGCGCTCAATGCCTTCGCCCAGGACAACGTGAAACGCAGGATTGCCTGCAGTTCCGTGAGCCACATGGGCTTTGTGCTGGTGGGGATCGGTGCCGTTGATGCCCTGGGAATCAGCGGAGCCATGCTCCAGATGGTGAGCCATGGCCTGATCGCAGCCGCGATGTTCTTCGTGACGGGCGTGTTCTACGAGCGAACCAAGACCCTCTCGATCCCAAACATGGGCGGACTGGCCAAGGCGCTACCCATCACGTTTGCCTTCTTCCTGGCCAGCTCCCTGGCGTCGCTGGCCCTGCCGGGCATGAGTGGCTTCATTAGTGAAATCACCGTGTTCCTTGGCATCACCAGCCAGGAAGCCTTCACGTCCGTGTTCCGATCGATCACCGTTCTGCTGGCCGCCATCGGACTGGTGCTCACACCGATTTATCTGCTCTCCATGTGCCGACGGGTGTTCTTTGGCCCCAGGATTCCGGCCCTTGCGAGCGTGGCTGACATGCGCCCCAGGGAGCTGGTGATTGGCCTGAGCCTGCTGGTGCCAACCCTGGTGATCGGCATCTGGCCCCGCATTGCCATGGACCTCTACGAAGCTTCCACCAACGCTCTGGCCCTGCAGTTCATTGCCAGCTGAGATGTCGACTGTTTCCCCCCTCCTGCGCGGCCAAGGGCTTCCCGAGTTCCGGGCCATTTCCCCTGAGCTCGTCAGCACAGACATTCCGGTTTTGCTCGCACAGCTGGATCAGGACTTCACTGGGCTCGAGCAGGCTCTTGAGACAGCCCTCGTCGGCCCCTCGAAGCTGTCCTGGGATCGGGTGATGCAACCGCTGCAGGCCATCGGCGAACGGCTGCGTTGGAGCTGGGGTGTGGTGTCACACCTCAATGGCGTCTGCAATTCCCCTGAGCTGCGCGATGCCCATGCCGCCCAGCAACCGGATGTTGTGCGTCTCAGCAACCGGCTTGGCCAAAGCCAGATTCTTCATCGGGCCTTGATGGCCCTCCAAAGCGATCCCTCCGAACCGCTCAACCCAACCCAGGAGCGGATCCTGAAATCCGAGCTGCTCTCGATGCAGCAGCGCGGTGTTGGCCTCAGTGGCAATGAGAAGGCAGACTTCAACAGCACCAGTGAACGCCTGGCTGCTCTCTCCACCCAGTTCGGCAACCACGTGCTCGATGCCACGCAGCAGTGGACCCTGAAACTCAGCCAGCCCCACGAGGTGGAAGGCCTGCCGCAACGGGCCTTGGAGGCACTGGCCGCCGCAGCGCGTGAAGCAGGGGATGCTGATGCATCTGCGGAGTCCGGCCCGTGGCTGCTGGGACTGGACATGCCCCGCTATCTGCCCTTTCTCACCCACGCCAACAACCGATCCCTGCGAGAGAAGGCCTATCGCGCCCATGTGGGGCGGGCCAGTAAAGGCGAACTCGACAACCGGGCACTGATCGAGGAGATCCTGACCCTGAGACGAGAGCAAGCGTCCCGCCTGGGCTATGCCCATTGGGCAGACCTCAGCCTCAGCGCCAAGATGGCTGACGATGTTCCGGCGGTGGAAGCACTGCTGGAAGAACTGCGTGCTGCGGCATACCCAGCAGCTGAGCAAGAGCTGCTGGATCTCCAAGCCATCGCCAGGGAGCACAAGGCCCCCGAAGCCGATGAGCTGGCTCCCTGGGACATCGCCTACTGGTCGGAGAAGTTGCGCCAATCCCGGTTCGATCTGGACCAAGAGGCGCTGCGTCCCTGGTTCCCGCTGCCGCAGGTGCTCGAAGGCCTGTTCAGCCTTTGTACGCGTCTGTTCGACGTTGAGATCGTTGCCGCCGACGGCGAGTCACCGACCTGGAACGACGATGTGCGCTTCTTCCGGGTGAAGCGCTCCGATGGCACACCGATTGCCGGCTTCTACCTCGACCCTTACAGCAGACCCGCCAGCAAACGCGGTGGAGCCTGGATGGATGAATGCCTGGGCCTGAGCAAGAAACCCGATGGCTCTGTGGTGCTGCCGGTGGCCTACCTGGTCTGCAACCAGACCCCACCTGTGGGCGACACGCCCAGCCTGATGAGCTTTGAGGAAGTGGAGACCCTCTTCCATGAATTCGGCCATGGGCTCCAGCACATGCTCACCACCGTTGAGGAACCGGAAGCCGCCGGCATCAGCAACGTGGAATGGGATGCCGTGGAACTCCCCAGCCAGTTCATGGAGAACTGGTGTCTTGATCACGCCACCTTGATGGGCATGGCGCGCCACTGGCAAACCGGTGAACCCCTGCCTGAATCGGAATTCAACAAGCTGCGCAGCAGCCGCACCTTCAATGCAGGCCTCGCCACCCTGCGGCAGGTTCACTTTGCCTTGAGTGACCTTCGTCTCCACAGCCAGTGGACCCCTGAACTCGGCGTCAGCCCAGATGGACTGCGCCGTGAGATCGCCGCCACCACAACGGTGATGGATCCCATCCCGGAGGATCAGTTCCTCTGCGCTTTCGGCCACATCTTCGCGGGGGGCTACTCCGCCGGGTACTACTCCTACAAGTGGGCTGAGGTGCTCAGCGCAGATGCCTTCTCCGCTTTTGAGGAGGTTGGCCTGGATCAGGAGGATCAGGTGCGTGCAACGGGAGCCCGCTTCCGCGACACCGTGCTCAGCCTCGGTGGCAGCCGATCTCCAGCAGAGGTGTTTGAAGCCTTCCGAGGCCGTCCTGCCAGCACCGAAGCCCTGATTCGCCATTCCGGCCTGGTGGCCGCGGCCTGATCTCAGGCGCGCAAGCTGCTGCAGAGCCGTCGAATCGCAGCGGGGTGGCTGATCAGTTGCTGATGGGTCCAGACCGGTATTTCCTCACACCGGCCCAAGGGCAGAATGGCCCTCCAGCCGGGGTACACCATCAGATCCCAGCGGCAAAAGAAACTGGAGCACTCGACCCCAGCCAGGGCATCGGGTTGGCGATTCAGCTCGCGCAGCAGGCGACTTCCCACTTTCATGTCTGCCGCACCGGCCAGGAGCGGGCGGGGAATCATCTGAGCAGCCAGGGTGCCCTGCTGCGGGCTGCCCACGCTGAGGAAGCGCCGGGTGCGCTGCCCCCCCCCCAGTTCCTGCAGCCAGATCCTGCCGATCACGCCCCCCATCGAAAACCCCAGAAGATCAACCCTGGTGTCAGCACCAAAGCGCTGCTGGATGTGCTGATCCAGGCGAGAGGCCAGCTGCCGCAGGGGAATCCAACCCAGACCATGGGGCAGATGCGGCGCCAGCAGCGGGCGATCCGGCTGGTCCAACCCCTGAATCAATCGATGAAACAGGCGGGGCGTGTCCCAGAGACCATGGACCAGCACCAACGGGATGCTCACAGGGCTGATCTCCCGCCATTACGGGAGCGTTCCACGAACACGCGGCCGTTAAATCCTGGAACCGGTGCAGCACATTTGGTCAATCGCAGCCAGACCGGGATGGGCCCGTACAACGTTTCCAGCCGATCCAGCATCTGCTCGCTGAAGTGCTCGATCGTGAGGCAACGAACCTGCCGGGACAAGCCTTGCAGGGCCTGAATGGCCACGCCGTAGTCCAGGCTCCGGCCCAGGTCGTCGGCCACGGCAGCAGCCTTCAGATCGAGCTGAACACTGAAATCAAGGCTGAACCATTGGCCATCCCGACGTTCGTGTTCCAATACCCCGACGTGGGCCCACAACCGCAGGTCCCTCACACCGATGCAATCCATCAGAGCGGCCGATCGATGTGGGTGAAGACGCGGCTGCCGTTGGCGTAGTCGGCAGCGATGTGGCCCTCGCCACGCAACCGATAGCGGTAGGTCACCAACCCTTCCAGACCAACGGGTCCGCGTGGCGGCAGGGTCTGGGTGCTGATGCCCACCTCAGCGCCGAATCCGTAACGGAAGCCATCAGCGAAGCGGCTGGAGCAGTTGTGATAGACCCCTGCGCTATCCACCGCTGCAAGGAAACGATCAGCCGCCTGGGCATCCTCCGTCAGGATCACTTCGGTGTGACGCGAGCCATAGGAGCGGATGTGATCGGTGGCTGCCTCGAGATCGTCCACCAGCTTCACCGCCAGGATCAGATCCAGATACTCCGTGCTCCAGTCCTCCTCCGTGGCCGCTTCCGCCACACCAAGGGCCACGCTCTCGGCATCGCCCCGCAGCTGCACCCCGGCAGCAGCGAAGGCCGGCAGCGCAGCGGCGAGAAAAGGCTGCGCAATCGAGCGGTGCACCAGCAAGGTCTCAATGGCGTTGCAGGCGGCGGGATACTGGCTCTTGCTGTCCACCGCCACCCGAACGGCTTTGTCGACGTCGGCCGCCGCATCCACGTAGAGGTGGCACACCCCATCGGCATGGCCCAGCACCGGAATGCGGGTGTTGTCCTGAATGAAGCGCACCAGTTCGTTGCTTCCCCTGGGAATGATCAGGTCCACGAGGCCATCGAGACGCAACAAGGCCAGGCTTTCTTGACGGGTGGTGAGCAGAGCCAGGGCATCGGCGGACACCGGACTGGCCGCCAGGCCTGCCTGCAGAGCCTCCATCACAGCCTCATTGGTGCAGCGAGCCTCACTGCCGCCTTTCAACAGAGCACCGTTGCCCGAACGGATCGCCAGCGAGGCGATCTGCATCACCGCATCCGGCCTGGCTTCAAAGATCACACCCACCACCCCGAGCGGAACGGAGACCCGTTCCAGCACCAGGCCCTGATCCAGCTCCCGATGCAACTGACGACAACCCAGCGGGTCACTGAGGCTGGCCACCTTGCGGACGCCATCAATGGCCGCCGCCAACTTGGTGTCATCCAGCTTCAGCCGCGCCATCAAAGCCGGCGCCAACCCCTCGGCTGCAGAGCGTTGGAGGTCTTCACGGTTGGCCGCGAGGATGCTTTCCGCACGGTCGGTCAGCGCGTCCGCCATCGCCTGAAGCGCCAGAGCTCTCTGGCCGTCATCGGTCTGCCCCAGATCAACAGCAGCACGGCGGACAGCCGAGGCACGCTGCAGCAACGCAGCAGAAGGCTCTGGAACGCTGGACATCAAGGCAATCAATCTGGAGCCATCATCCCGTTCAGCCGCTGCAGAGCGAGCCGCGCAGCCCCCAGGCGTCCAGCGCCGTTCCCCAGATAGGCGGCTTCGATCCGCAACCCCTCCCTTGAGACGGCCTGAACCCGCGACTCCACCTCGCGGCGCACCGCCGGCAGAAAGTGGCGGGCAGCACCGGCCAGGCCGCCACCCAGCAACACCAACTGCGGCGTGAACACGTACACCAGCGAAGCAACGCCACAGCCCAGGCGCTCGCCGTAACGGCTCCAAACCTCCAGGGCCTCCGCATCACCAGCATCGGCCTCTGCACTGAGCTCGCGGGGATCGCGATCACACAAGCGCCGCAGGCCGGTGATGCTGGCGAACTGCTCCAGGGAGCCACGGTTACCGCTGTTGCAGGCCGGACCATCGGGCTGAACCCCGATCAGACCGGGTTCCGCTGCAGCGCCGTTGTGGCCCGTGAACAGCTCACCCCTTAGAAGCACCCCCCCTCCCACACCGGTTCCGAGGGTCAGCAGCACCACATCATCAACACCACGGGCGGCGCCCAGCCAGGCCTCACCGACCACCCCACAGTTGCCATCGTTGGCAAGGGTGACCCGGCGGTTGAGCCTGGACTCCAGCCAATCCGCCAGCGGCACGTCCTCCCAGCCGGGCAGGTTGATGCAAACCCGGGCCACTCGAGCCGCCGCATCCATGGGACCGGGGAGGCCAATGCCGACCGCCTCAGCCGCATGCTCAGGATCAATCTGTTCAATGGCGTCACACAGGGCCATCGTCACGGCGCCAGGTACGGCGGGCTGCGGTGTGGGGCATTGCGCCTCCGCCAGCACCGTTCCATCAGCACGAATCCGGGCCAGCTTGATCGCCGTGCCCCCGAGATCCACTCCAATCACCTGCGCGGTAGGCATGGCTCAGAACCGGAAGAACACCTGCAACTGGCTCTGCCAGGTGCCATTGGCATCCATGGCCGCGGAGACTGACGTGGTCGGTGTCAGCCGATAGGAGACCGTTCCTTGTGGAGGAACGTCGGTTGTGTTCGGTGCCATCAGAACGGAAAGGTTGAACCGGTCGGTCAACGCCACACCAAACTCCGTCACCACTGTGAGTGTTGGTGAAACACGGCCGGAGGTGCGCTCCTTCTCTGATTTCACCTGAGGGTTGACGTAGGTGGGGAAGATCGCCACCTGAAGCCGTTGCCCCATGGCATCGGTCAACGTGCCCAGCACCGGTGAGAGCAGCGACTGACTCAGCATCGTGGCCAACGCGGCGCCACCGGTTCCACCCAGGGAAGCCAGGGTGTTGCCACCGATCAAACCCAACAGCTGTTGCTCGCTCATCGGTGGCGAGCTGCGCAGGACCAGGTTGTTGCTTTCACCCAGACGATTGGCCGGGCCGCTGACCTGGACCATGACCTTCACCAGCCGCAGTTGACCACCGCCGACATAGGCACTGCCCGTTCCATTCGAAGCAAAGAGGTTTGCGCTGGTGATCTGATCGTTGGTGCCCGCACTCACGGTGTCGGCGACCCTGGCTTGCATGGCGATATCCACGTAGGGGACAAGCCCCAGCGAAGGCGTGAACACCGCTGCATTGGCCGCCTGTGGGTCCAAACGCAGTGGAGCCAGAGGAGGAACCCAGATCCTGCCGGACTTGAGCTGGATCAAGCCTCGTGCTTTGAGCGAGGGATCCAACGGGCCGTTCAACGTGACGGCACCTCCCCCTTTGAAGCTGATCCAGGGGGGCATCAGCACCTCGATATCAGGGCCGAGGGCCAGCCGAAGGTTCTCAAAACGGATGGCCGGCAGTTCCGGCATGAACCGTTGCAGCTGATCCGGAGCTTGGATGGATCGGTTGGGACCCATCAGGACCAGAGGTTCCTGGAAGTCCCACTCCTCCTCCAGAAGTGTGTTCAACGCCTGAGGACCGAGCTGCACCGCCGCTGAGGAGCCCTCCACCCCGGTGGGTACCAGAGCTTGAAGCCCGCCCTGCCGCAACCGTCCGAAGAAGCCGGACTGGGGCCGAAGCGTGCCCCGCGACAGGTCCAGATGTCCGGAGAGGACGGGTTGCACCAAAGCTCCAGACACCTGCAGTTCGCCATCGGCCTGGAACTGCACGATCGGCTGTCGAATCTGAGCTTGGCTGAGTTGCAGGGTGAGCGGTGAAGACCCGTTCTGGGGGGTGAACAAGCCAAGGCTTCCTGAACCGCGCAGCAAGCCGCCGCGGCCCACTTCAGCCTCCAGGCGTTGCACCAAGACGCGATCGAAATCGAACAGGATCGAGGCGTTGATCCGACTCAGCTCCTGTTCACCGATGCTGAGATCTCCATTACTGACCACCACAAAGCCATTGGCTTGCGGTTGGTTCAACGGCCCGCGCAGCAACAGCCGCAGATTGGTGCTGCCCCGCTTCACGGCCAGGGAATCCCCAGCCAGAAGCGTCAACACGCCCAGGGCATCCCCATGGCTTTCCAGCCTCAGGTTCAAATCCGAATCGGGGTTGAAGGGCACCGTGCCGGCCACGGTGACGGCTTCCTTGCTCTCGCCTCCCTTCAGGGCCAGGTTCAGGCGGATCAACTCACGCTCAACGACAACCGATCGCTGCTCCAACTGCAGGGGCTGGCCCGCCAGGCTGGCGGAGTCGAGCAGCAGATCGGAAACCAGCAGGGGGGCCGTTCCGCTGAGGTCGTAGCGGCCGCGGATGCCAACACTGCCGCGGAGCTGCGTCGGCACAGGAGCCAACAACGCCAGCAGAGAGAGCGGAACCTGCAGCAGGGAGAGGTCACCGGATCCACCGAGCAACGGGCCGCGAAGCGTGGCGACCATCGGTTCAAGCTGGAGTGCCTTGGCCTGGTCATCCCCTTCAATCCAAAGGTGCGCCTTGGCGATCAGATCGGCCTTCAGGCGCTTTGGATCAGGACCGTCGATCGTTCCCGACAGATTGACCCGCCCCTCCAGACGCTCCAGCTCAGCGCCCTTGCGGGGGTGAGCCAGGGCATAGGCCTCAAGCGCCCGGCGCGATACCGCCAGAGCTTGCAACTGACCATCAAGCGACCCACCAAAGGTGTTGATGAACAGGGTTCCGAGATCCTCGGCACGGCCGGGGGCCAGGCCCGGTTCGGGATCGCTCCCTCTCAACTGACGGGCCAAAAGCGTCAGCCCGGTGACATCCAGGCCTTCGGCCTCGATGCCGCTGTGCATCCAGCCACCCAGATCGCCACGGGCCTTCAGCCGAATGCTGCCCTGCAAGAGCGTCAGTGCTGCATCGGCTTGAAAACGGCCATCCCCGAGGGAACCCTCCAGCTCGAGGCTCTGCACGGCAACTCCCGCCATCGAGCCGTCCGCAATGACGGCAGACCCACGGATCGCGAGGGGGCCCATGGCAAGGCTCCCTGCACCCGAGAGCTGACCTGCCGCCGCTTTGGGCTGGTTGACCGGAGGCACGATGAAACGAAGTCCATCAATGTTGAGGTCCGCTGCACGCCAGCGGTAGCGGCGTTGCTCTCCAGCCGGATCCAGCCCGTGCAAGCGCAACTGCCCCTCACCCCGGCGCAAGAGCACGGTCTTGGGCCAAGCATCGGCATCGAGTTCAGCCACGAGCGAGCCGGGCACGACAGGCTGCTGGGCCACCATCGCCAGACGAGCACCACGGCCCAGTTCACCGTTGAGGCTGCCTTGCCAGCGTTCGAGAACCTGCAAGGCACCAACGCGGGGTTGATTCAGCGTCAGGCTGATGTCGGGCTGAAGCCCCGACAGAGGACCCTTCACGCGACCCCGCGCCGCCACCTGCCCGCCCAGCGGCGTACCGATCAAGGGGGTGAAACGGCTCAGGCTGAAAGGTTGGAGTTCAAAGCCGCTCTGAAGCTCACCGGTTTGCCACCGCCCCTGCGCCAGTTGCACAGGAAGGCGCGCTTCCGCCCGCAACAGCGGACTGGTGAAGTGATCCAGCACCAGGGCTGAATCCTGCGCTGACCATCGGGTCTGAAACGACCACTCGTCCAGCAACGGGTTGGACACCTGGCCAAGCTTCAGGCTCAGCTCAGGTGACGCCAACCCACCACTGACGTCGACGCTTCCAAGGAGCGGAGCGGTTTGGCCCAGTCCGGCCTGCAGGGTCGGCAGCGCAGACCAGAAGCGGGGATCGATCTGCAGCTCCGTGCTGCGCAGATCCAATTGGGATCCAATCGTCCCCACCAGCCCAAAGCGCAGTCCCGGGGCACTGAGGCGGAGTCTGTCCACGGCAACAGACGGTTGCTGGTCTTGCATCCAGGGGGTGCGCCATTGAGCGTCCAGCGTCAGGGCTGTGTTGAGCCCTGTGGCCTCAGGCAGCTGGATCTCACCATCGGCACTCCACCGGGGCTCCCCCCAGGGGCCCTGGATCCTGAGCTTCAACCGGTCCTGGCTTGCAGAGCTGAGGTCTGTACGGCGAACGTCAGCCTGGAGATCAAAGCTCTTGTTCAAGGCAACGGACCCTGAGGCCCGAGCCTCAAAGGCTCCAAAACGCAGTGTTGCGGGCTGCAAGGTGAGTTGATCGCCCTTGCAAGCGACCCTGAGGCGATTGCTGTTCAGCGCAGCAAGTTCGAGACGCTTGAGGCTGAGCCCACCTCGACAGTTCAACAACCCATCGGCCCAGCCGATCTGAACATCTCCCTCCAAGGTTCCAGAGGCATCCAGATCCTGAGCGGGGGCGATGACGGCCCCCAACGGTTTCAGGTTGAGCCGATCGAGCCGCGTTCGAAGCCTGAAGCGAGGGCGATCCCAATGCCCTTGTCCATCGAGCCGCAGCACCCCTTCAGCGTCGAGCCAGCGAAGTTCCGATGCGGTACTGAAAAAAGCCTCCCCGAGCCGCACTGCGCCCCGGCTGCGGAGTTCAAGGGTCTGCTGCTGAGGACCGAAACGGAGCAATGCAGGATCGGCCAACCGGTACTGCACGCCAAGTCGCGGCAGGGTGCCGTCGCCGCTCAGGGGCCCAAAGGTCCAGTACCGACCAGCCTCATTGGCCTGCAACTGACCACGCAGCCTGTGCACCGTGATCTGCAGAACCGGTTGCAGACGCCGAAGACTCGCCAAAGGAGCGAGGCCGACCTCCAGCCCCGCCAGGCTCAGCTCAGAACGATCCGCCGCCGACGGCAAGATTCGACTCGGCCCGATGGCGATCCCCAGGCCCAAGGGGCGAAGTCCTTCGTAAGGGCCAAGATCCACGTCGTGGCCCAGAGGACCCGACAACGTGCGCTCCAAGCTGGGGCGCGCCCGGCTCAGGATGCCTTCGGCAGCGCGGTCAAGGGCGATCAAGCCTGCTGCTCCAGCCCCGACCAGAGCGAAACTTCCCGCAACCAACCAGGTCCTGCGCCGCGTTTTCCCCATCAGACGCGGCGGTCTCCCCGGAATCTCGCGCAATATAAGGAGACTGTTTTCAGTCCACCAGACCCCATGGCCTTCGATCAGCTGCTGCTTACTGCCGCTCCCTGGCTGGGTTGGTCTGGGCTTGGGCTTGGAGCGCTAACGGCAGTTGCCTTTCTCGCCAAGTGGGGCATTCGGTTTCGACTGGTCGGCGTGAGCAGCTTCACCCTGCTGCTGGCCGTGAGTTGCTGGGCATTTGGCGTGAGCTACACACCGCCAGTGGTGGTGGAGGGTGCAGTTCGGGCACCGATCGTGTTCGATAACGGCAACGACCTGGTGGTCGCCCAGGTTCCTGCCGACTTGGCCCCAACCACAGTTCAAGCCACCCTGGAGCAATTGGAGGGCAACCTGCGCGGCTCAGGTCGCTCCAGCAGCACCGTGCTGGTGCGGTTGCGGGGCATCCAGGCGGATGGCGATGGGCTGGGACGCCCCGTCATCCTGGGCGAGGTGAGCAAGACCTTGCGTTGATGCCGAACTTCAACGACGCGATCGAGGAGCTCCCCCAGTCGTTTCGCAGGGAACAACAGGAACTGGATCGGGCCGGTATCAAGCGCTGGTCCAGCATTCGTGATCTAACGGATCTGCAACTGAGCCAACTCGCCCGCAGTGGCCAGGCTTCGGCCCGAAACCTCAAGCGGCTGCGGGGCATGGCCGATTTGGTCTGCCGCTTGGATTTGCCTCCCCAGGACGCAGCGCTGCTGATGCATGCGGGCATCGCCACGGCCGCCGCTCTGGCGGCATGCACCCCCGAACGTCTTGTGCGCCAGACCGGAAGGCTGGAGCGCAGCCTTGGAACCAACCGGCCTGCCGTGGTGGATCTGCGGGTGGCAGGCGATTGGATCCGCCGCGCCAGGCAACTGGCGAACTGACCCCAGCCACCCTGCCTTGGCATCCAAACCTGCGTATGAACCTGTTATGGGCTTGAAACTCTTACGCACAGCTTTGATCGCTCTGGCGCTCCTGGGCTCACCATTGCTCGTGGTTGCCGCTGAGTCGGACTTGCTCAACAGCGTCAAACGCAATCCTGAAAAAGCAAAGACCATGTGCCGTTCGTTCCGGCAAATGAACGTCAACGGCCGATCGCCATTCTCCAAGCCTTACATCAACCAGGTCGCCGCCAGCGAGAAGCTGAGTTTTCAGGATGCGGAAATCTTCATCACCTACATCGTGGGGATGCATTGCGCCGATGTCCGCTGAGACCAGCGGAATTGTCTGCCGGTCTGCAGCGCTGAGGACGGCCGATGGCGTGGTGCTGCGTTCACGGTTGTGGCATCCCAGCGGCGAAGGCCCCTGGCCTGCCCTGCTGATGCGGCAGCCCTACGGGAGCCGCATCGCCTCAACCGTGACCTACGCCCACCCCAGTTGGTGGGCGTCCCATGGCTTCCTGATTGTCGTTCAGGACATCCGAGGACAAGGCGAGTCGCAGGGACGTTTCCGGGGGTTTGGTCAGGAAGCAGCCGACACCCCCGCCACCCATGCCTGGGTGCGGCAGCTGCCGGAATGCAATGGACGCCTGGGGGTCTACGGTTTTTCGTATCAGGGCCTGACCCAGCTCACTGCAGCTGAATCGGCCCCACCGCCGGAGTGCACCGCTCCGGCGATGACCGGCCTGGACGAACGACGCCATTGGAGTTGTGAAGGCGGTGCCCACTGGTGGCACCTCGGCCTGGGCTGGGGGCTGCAGCTGGCGGCCCTCCAGGCCCAGCGACGCGGAGATGCAACAGCCTGGCTGGAGATCCGCCGAAGCCTTGAAGACAACCGCTATCTGCGGGACGGACCAACCCTGCTGGAGCGCCATGACCCCGAAGGCATGGCCTGGAGCTGGTTGAACAACGACCCCAGCAGCGATCAGCAGTGGACGGTTCATCACGCCCCGGAGAGCTGGCTCCAGCGGCCGATGCTGTTGATCGGTGGATGGTGGGATCCGCATCTGGTGGGTCTGCTGGACCTCTGGCATCGCAGCCAAGCGGCCGGCGGGCAGCCATCCCTGCACATCGGGCCTGCCTCCCATCTGCAGTGGTGGCCTGAAACCCAGCAGCTGATGCTTCAGTTCTTCCAACAGCATCTGCAGGATCGCCCCCCGCAGGAGCCGAAGCCCAGCCACCTGCTCTGGAACATCACCCAGCATCAGTGGGATGCAATCCCCGCACCCACCACGGGCAGATCAGCGTCATGGGGACTGCGCAGCCATGGACTGGCCTGCATCGACCCAAACGACGGTGCCCTTGTGGCGGATGGAGAGGGAGAAGGAAGCGTGGTCATCGTTCATGACCCCTGGCGACCGGTTCCGGCCATCGGTGGACACCTCGGGACAACCCCTGGGCCGGCGGAGCGCACGGCCGTGGATCAACGCAGCGACGTTGCGACATTCACCACCGCACCCCTGGTTGATGAGCTGCTGCTGTCAGGTCAACCGCACCTCCGGCTGGACGCAGAAGCGGACCAGCCCGGGTTTGATCTCTGCATCAGCCTCTCGCGCCTGCCCGCGGAAACCCACAGCGTTGAACAACTGAGCACGGGAGTCGTACGGGTGCGCGGAGAGGAGGCGTTGCAGCCAGCCAGGCGCAGCGTGACCCTCCAGCCGCTGCACGCGAGCCTGGCTTGTGGCGATCGACTGCGGATCTCCGTTGCCGCAGCAGCGTGGCCCGCCATTGGCGTCAACCCTGGCCACGATGCCGTTGCCTGCGGAGCACCAAGCCCAGAGCATCGTGTGGTAACGCTGACACTGAAACTTGCTGGCTCCACCCTGCAGCTGAACCCCTTTGATTCCGGCAGACTGAAGCTCGACTGACGTTTGTGCTTTGAAGCTCTCCGCTGCCCTGCTGGCCATCGCTCTGTCGGCTCCCATGGGTTGATCAGTCCCGCAGCAGCGAAGCAACTCACCAGAACCGAACTCACCCCAGCCCAAGCAACAACGGCGGCTGAACTGCTGCTGGACGCGCTCAAAAATCGCCAGGGAGACGTCATGCATGACGCTCTCGCAGCCCCGGTTCAGAGCAGTGTTGATGTGAACAGCGTCCAGGCACGCCTGAACCAACGCGCGGCCATTGATGCAACCCGCGTTGTCAGCGTGACCCCTGGCTACAACACCACAACCATCGATGCGGTGGTGACCACGGCATCCGGTGATTAAGGGGTGCTGATGGTGATTGATGAGGACGGCAAACTGCTCGCCTGGAAGTGGAGCGACCGGATCCAGCCGATCGAGACAACGGCCCTCGACTTCACCCGCGACCTGGCAGCAGGACGCTGGATTGCCGCGCGATCCAAGATGTCCCTCCAACTCCAGGAGGAGCTGGCCCCGGGAGATCTGGAACGCAAATGGACCAAGCTCAGCCAGGTGTCAGGTGAGTTCTGCAAGGTCAAGGACGCTGTGATCGCCCATTAAGGCGGCGATCAGCAGCTCGTGCTGGTGGCTGTCGCCTTCGGCCAGGCCACCACCAACCTGTTCGTGATCTTTGACGCAAGCGGTCGGATCATCAACGTCGACATTTCCCGAGACTTCGTCTGATCAACAGCGGATCTGTTTCGTAAATCGGGCTTAACATCTCGCCCAATTCACAGATCTCCCATGGGTGTCGCCGCAGTCCTCGACTGGATGGTGCAGGACGGCGAACGGTTGGCGAATTGTCGCCATGACCACCCGTTTGCGGTGCTTGGTCCTCAACCCTCGGATCAGGGTTGGACCGTGCGGATCTGGATGCCGGAAGCCCAAACAGTCACCCTGTTGCAGGCTGGCGACGAGATCGCCATGACAACGCCGAACCACCCCTGGGTGTTCGAGGCACAGCTCAACAGAGACCCCGGCTGCACGTACCGGGTCAGGGTTGAGCGGGGCGGGATCGTGCACGAACAACACGACCCCTGGGCCTTCCGCGGCGAATGGATGGGCGAAATGGATCGCCACCTCTTTGCTGAAGGCAACCATCACCACATCTGGCAAAAGATGGGTGCCCACCTCACCGAGCGTGACGGGGTCAGTGGTGTGATGTTCTGCCTGTGGGCGCCCAGCGCTCTTACGGTCTCCGTGATTGGAGATCTGAATGCATGGGATGGACGTCACCACCCCATGCAGCAGCGCGTCGGGGGCATCTGGGAACTGTTCATCCCCGGCCTTGAGGAGGGACATCTCTACAAGTACGAAATTCGTACCCAAGAAGGCCACTGCTACCAAAAGGCTGATCCTTACGGCTTCCAGCACGAGGTTCGCCCGGACAACAGCTCCGTTGTGGCTCGCCTGGGCGGATACCAGTGGTCCGATCAGGGCTGGATCCAGAAGCGCGACAGCAGCAACGCGCTCGATCAACCGATCTCGGTGTATGAAATGCACCTGGGCAGCTGGATCCACGCCTCAGCGGATGAGCCCTGGATTCAACCCGACGGCACTCCTCGAACGCCCGTTCCCGCCGCGGAGATGAAGCCCGGCGCGCGCCTGCTCACCTACGCCGAACTCGCCGATCGCCTGATTCCCTACGTCAAGGAGAGGGGCTTCACCCACATCGAGGTGATGCCGATCACCGAGCATCCCTTCGACGGCTCCTGGGGCTATCAGGTGACGGGTTGGTATGCCCCCACCAGCCGTTACGGAACGCCCGATGAATTCCGGGCCTTCGTGGATCGCTGTCACGCCGAAGGCATCGGCGTGATCATCGACTGGGTTCCGGGCCACTTCCCGAAGGATGCCCACGGCCTGGCCTTCTTTGATGGCACCCATCTCTATGAACACAGTGATCCCCGGATCGGGGAACACAAGGAATGGGGAACGCTGATCTTCAACTACAGCCGCAACGAGGTTCGTAATTTCCTCGTCGCCAACCTGGTGTTCTGGTTCGAGCAGTTCCACATCGATGGCATTCGCGTGGATGCTGTGGCCTCGATGCTCTATCGCGACTACCTGCGTCCCGACGGGGAATGGCTGCCCAATGAGAACGGTGGTCGGGAGAACACAGAAGCCGTTCGCTTCCTGCAGCAGGCCAACCACGTGCTGTTCCAGCACTTCCCAGGGGCCCTCTCGATCGCGGAGGAATCAACCACCTGGCCGATGGTGACGCAGCCCACGGACAGCGGCGGCCTCGGATTCAACCTCAAATGGAACATGGGTTGGATGCACGACATGCTCGATTACTTCGAGCTGGACCCGTGGTTCCGCCAGTTCCACCAGAACAACATCACGTTCTCGATCTGGTACACCTACACCGAGAACTTCATGCTGGCCCTGAGCCACGATGAAGTGGTGCACGGGAAGAGCCATCTCCTGCACAAGATGCCGGGAGATGACTGGCAGAAGTACGCCAACACCCGGGCGTTGCTCTCCTACATGTGGACGCACCCCGGCAAGAAGACGATCTTCATGGGGATGGAATTCGGCCAGCGGGCTGAATGGAATGTGTGGGGCGATCTCCAGTGGGATCTGCTCAACTACGAACCCCACAAGGGCATCCAGCGGTTGGTGGATGACCTCAACGTTCTCTACAAGGCAGAACCGGCCCTCTGGCGGGACGACTTCGACCAATTCGGCTTCCAGTGGATCGATTGCAACGACAACCGGCACTCCGTGATCAGCTTCATGCGTCGGGAGAGTGCCAGCGGCACCTGGCTGGTGGTGGTGGCGAACTTCACGCCCCAAAGTCACTCCCACTACCGCGTGGGCGTTCCTCTCTCAGGGTTCTACGAGGAGATCTTCAACTCCGATGCAGCCAAGTACGGCGGCAGCAACCTCGGCAACATGGGCGGCAAACCAACGGACGAATGGGGCATCCACGGCTACGAGAACTCCTTGGATCTCTGCCTGCCGCCGCTGAGCCTGATGGTGTTCAAGCACGACCCGAAACGCAGCCTGAGCAGCAGCGAGCCGGACAACATCGTGTGACGAACGTGATGACAAAGAGGGGGTAAAGCTCTAGCCAAGGGCTTGATTCGGGTAGGTTTCCGGCTGACCTGACCGGGCTTGATGAGCGACTCTTTACCCCTGCTCCTGCGTGCTGCGCGCGGTGAATCGGTGGAGCGTCCTCCGGTGTGGATGATGCGCCAGGCCGGTCGCTACATGAAGATCTATCGGGACCTGCGGGACAAGTACCCCAGCTTCCGTGAGCGTTCCGAAAACCCTGATCTCTCCTATGAGATCTCCATGCAGCCGTTTCACGCCTTCAAGCCCGATGGCGTGATCCTGTTCTCCGACATCCTCACGCCCCTGCCGGGGATGGGAATCGATTTCGACATCATCGAGAGCAAAGGCCCCCAGATCGGCGATCCAATCCGGAGCATGGCCCAGGTGGATGCCCTGCGCCCCCTCAACCCCGCCGAGTCGATGCCCTTTGTGGGTGAAGTGCTGGGTCGTCTGCGCCAAAGCGTCGGCAACGAAGCAGCTGTTCTCGGCTTCGTTGGTGCCCCCTGGACCCTGGCCGCCTACGTGGTGGAGGGAAAGAGCAGCAAGAATTACGCGGTGATCAAGGCCATGGCCTTCCGCGAACCCGAGATCCTGCACAAGCTTCTCGACCACTTCGCTGAGTCGATCGCCAATTACCTGCGCTACCAGATTGATTCCGGCGCCCAGGTAGTGCAGATGTTTGATTCCTGGGCGGGCCAGCTGAGCCCAGCGGACTACGACACCTTCGCTGCGCCTTATCAGAAAAAGGTGGTGGATCTGGTCAAGCAGACACACCCCGACACCCCCTTCATCCTCTACATCTCCGGCAGCGCCGGCGTGATCGAGCGGATGGCCAACACCGGTGTTGACATCGTTTCGCTGGATTGGACCGTGGACATGGCCGAAGCCCTGGCACGTCTGCCGGAGCACGTTGGTGTTCAGGGCAACGTGGATCCCGGCCTGCTGTTCGGCACCCCGAAGGCGATTGAGGCACGCATCGATGACTGCGTGCGCAAGGCCCGCGGCAGGAAGCACATCCTCAACCTCGGCCATGGAATCCTGCCGGGCACACCGGAAGAAAACGGTGAAGCCTTCTTCCGGGCCGGCAAGAGCGTGATGGACCGTCTCGGGGCTGTCGTTTGACCCGCATCCTGGTGACCGGCGCCAGCGGATGCGTCGGTCAGTACATCTCCCGCTGGCTTCTGGACCACTCAGATGCCGAGCTGCTGCTCTGGCTGAGGGACCCCGCCAAACTGACCGCTGTCCCAGCAGACCATCCCCGCATCCGCCTCTTGGTCGGGGACCTGCGGGACACCGGCCGTTTTGCCCAAGAGCTGGCCTCGGTGAACCGGGTGATTCACACCGCCACGGCCTGGGGTGACCCCGAGCGGGCCGAACAGGTGAATGTGGTGGCGGTGAAACGGATGCTGGCGCTTCTGGAGCCCAGCAAGCTGGAGCAGATCATTTACTTCTCCACGGCCAGCGTGCTCGACCGGCACCTGCGCCCCCTGCCGGAAGCTCTGGCCTACGGCACGGAATACATCCAAACCAAGGCGCGCTGCCTGAGGGATCTGGAGCAGCACTCCCTGGCCAGCAAAATCGTCGCGGTTTTTCCCACCTTGGTGTTCGGTGGACGGGTCGACGGCACCAGCCCCTTCCCCACCAGCTACCTCACCGAAGGTTTGGCTGAAGTCAGCCGTTGGCTCTGGCTGGCCCGTTGGCTTCGGGTGGATGCGAGCTTCCACTTCATCCATGCGGAAGACATCGCCCGCATCTGTGGCCTTTTGGCCACCCGCCCCCATGAACCGAACCGAGAGCCCGGGCAAGGCGCCCTGCGTCGGGTGGTGATGGGACAAGCGGCCATCTCGGTGAACGACACCGTGAAAACCCTCTGCCGCTGGCGCGGTGTGGCCCGAACGCCCGGCATTCCGCTCTGGCCATGGCTGATTGAGACCCTGATCCGCGTTCTGCCGATCGATGTGAATGCCTGGGACCGGTTCAGCATTCGCCAGCGCCACTTCATCCATGACCCGGTGACGCAGCCAGAACGGTTCGGTGGCAGCAGCCATGCCCCTGACTTGGCAACAGTTCTTAGCGATTCCGGCCTGCCCAATCGCGGAACCCCCAGATCTGCGCGTAAGGTTTAGTCATCGACTAAGCACTTTCATGCGCTCCGTCATCCGCACCATTGCAGCTGCCTGCTGCGCCTTCCTGATGCTGATCGGCCTCAACGTCGGCAGCGCTCAAGCCGCCACTGTTGAAGTGAAGCTCGGCACCGACGGCGGCATGCTCGCCTTCGAGCCCGCCACCGTGAACATCAAGGCCGGCGACACCGTCAAGTTCGTCAACAACAAATTGGCTCCTCACAACGCTGTTTTCGAAGGCCACGACGAGTACAGCCACTCTGACCTCGCCTTCAACCCCGGCGAATCCTGGGAGGAAACCTTCGCCACCGCTGGCACCTATGACTTCTACTGCGAACCCCACCGCGGTGCTGGCATGGTCGGCAAGGTGATCGTTGAGTGATCTCTGGATTTCTGAAGAAATCTCTGAACATCTCAAACTGAACTAAAGGCCCCGGGCTGTGTATCAACCACAGTCCGGGGTTCTTTTTTTTGCCGGCAACGATGGATAGCTTGGGGCATTGAGGGGGGTTGCGATGGCACGCCTATCAGGCCTGATCCTGACGTTGCTGTTGATCATTGGCGCAACAGGCCTGCTGTCTGCTCCGGCGATGGCGATCGACAAGATCGAAAGCTCCGCCTTGGAGCGAGGGGAGCAGATTTTCAACAGCAACTGTGCGGCTTGTCACATGGGGGGCGGCAATGTGATCCGCGCCAACAGAACACTGAAGATCAGCGACTTGAACGACCATGTGGAGGCCTACTCCAGCTCCCCGCTGGAGGCCCTGGAGCATGAGATCGAGGATGGGCTGAATGCCATGCCCAGCTATGCCGACAAACTGAGTGAAGAGGAGATCATGGCGGTGGCCACCTACGTGGAACAACGGGCCGAATTGGGCTGGTCCAGGCGATGAGTCGTGAAGCTCTTCGCGATTTTTTGCGGGCTGTGGAGCACCACCAGGGCTTGCGGCGTGATGCGGCCCAATGCCGTGATGACGATCAACTGTTGGCCCTGGCACGCCACCACGGCTTCAATGTGATCCAGCGGGATCTCTGCGACGACGCCCGCGAATCAGCCATCACCAGTTGGTTCGAAACCAGCCGAATCCAGCGCTCGTTTCAATCACCACCCTTCCAATCAAATCCCTCGCAATCAACACCTCCACAACCAACACCCTCGCAATCACCAAAGACCTGATGGCCGTTGTCACCCTGCTCAGTGATTTCATCGACGGCACCAGCATGGCCCTGGCGGAAGACACCGACGCCGCCGATCTGAACGCCTTCATGACCGCCAATCAAGGCCGACTCTGGGCGAGCGTGCAGCAGCGCCGCCGGCAGCGACAGCAAACCATCGAGCGGCGAGGTCCGGGAACGGTGTACTTCGCTGCGGATGCCCCAGGGGCTGCGGCCGTGGAGCGCTACCTCGGCAGTGACACGGGCTCAGCTGAGGAAGCAGCAGCGCTGCAGGCCATGCGGAGCACTGGGGTGGAGATCGCACCCCATGTGGGAGCAGACCGTGAACGCGATGTTCTGCTCAACGGCCGGTTGAAGGACCTAACGGCCCAGGCCAAAGCCAAGGGTTTTGGTTGAAGCCATGGGCGATGCAGCGATGACGCTTCCTGAGAACCCGCTTGGCCTGCAGAGTTTTGACGAGCTGGTGGAGTGGACCGTGTCCTACCTCCACTTCAAACACGCCCTGGAGGTGATTGCCTTCACCCCAGAGGTCGCAAGGTCGTATCTCGATCGCTTCAGCGCGTTCAGCAGCCGCTATGCCACGGAGATGAAAAAACAGGACATCCTTGAAGCCCGCCTCCCCAAAGAGATGCGGGAGAGCATCGAAGCCGAAAACGCTCACCGCGCGCTCCTACGGGAGCTGCTCAACGGCTGATCAAGCGGCGGACTGGGCCTGCTTGGCCGCCTGCAACACAGCCAGATAGAGATCCTCGTCGATCTCACGGATGTCGTACTCCGTGGGTTTCACACCATGGTGGTGCTCATGCACCACCATCCAACAGCTGCGTTCCAGCTCACCGCCAGCCGTTGCTGCGAGCGCCAGGCCCTGCTGCACGAGGGAGTCCACCAGCGGCTGATCAGGCATTGGCATCCAAGGGTTCGGCAAACTCTAAAAAGACACCCCGGTTTGCCGCTCCCTGGCGTGGGGACCGATCCAAAGGCTTCGGTTTGCCCCCACTGAAAACGGAACAAGCCCCATACGGTGAACTCAGTTGAAACGCATCCGAGATGCAACCCACGGCGGAACAGTTCACCGAACAAGCCTGGGCCGCCATCGTCGCCGCCCAGCAACTGGCGCAGAGCGCCAGGCATCAGCAACTTGAAACGGAGCATCTGCTGCTTGCGCTGTTGCAGCAGAACGGTCTGGCTGGACGCATTCTCAGCAAAGCAGGGGTCGACGTTGGCACGTTCCAGGCGGCCGTCGACAGCCATCTCAGGCAGCAGCCCAGTCTTGGCTCTCCACCGGAATCGGTGTTTCTGGGACGCTCCCTCAACAGCTGCCTGGATCGCGCCGAAACAGCCCGCGATGGTTTCAGTGACAGCTACATCGCCATCGAACATCTGTTGCTGGCCCTGGCCGACGATGAACGCTGCGGCAGGCAACTGCTCAGCCAAGCGGGCGTTGACACCAGCAAACTCAAAGAAGCCATTACAGCCGTGCGAGGCAACCAGACGGTGACCGATCAAAACCCGGAAGGGACCTATGAATCGCTTGAGAAGTACGGACGGGACCTGACGGCCGCCGCCCGTGACGGAAAGCTGGACCCGGTGATCGGTCGCGACGAGGAGATCCGGCGCACCATCCAGATCCTCAGCCGGCGCACCAAAAACAACCCCGTGCTGATCGGCGAACCCGGGGTCGGCAAGACCGCCATTGTTGAGGGATTGGCGCAGCGCATCGTGAATGGCGATGTGCCCCAGGCCTTGCAGAACCGTCAGCTCATCGCCCTCGACATGGGAGCCCTGATCGCCGGTGCGAAGTACCGCGGTGAGTTCGAGGAACGGCTCAAAGCTGTGCTCAAGGAGGTCACCGCCTCGGAAGGCCAGATCGTGCTGTTCATCGATGAAATCCACACGGTGGTGGGCGCTGGCGCCACCGGTGGAGCCATGGATGCCAGCAATCTGCTCAAGCCGATGCTGGCCCGGGGGGAACTGCGGTGCATTGGCGCCACCACCCTCGACGAGCACCGCCAGCACATCGAAAAGGACCCCGCCTTGGAGCGTCGCTTCCAGCAGGTGCTGGTGGATCAACCCACGGTGGAAGACACCATCTCCATCCTGCGTGGTCTGAAGGAGCGCTATGAGGTGCATCACGGTGTGCGCATTGCCGACAGTGCCCTGGTGGCTGCTGCTGTGTTGAGCAGCCGCTACATCGCCGACCGCTTCCTCCCCGACAAGGCCATCGATCTGGTGGATGAGTCGGCCGCCCGCCTCAAGATGGAGATCACCTCCAAACCGGAGGAGATCGATGAAATCGATCGCAAGATCCTGCAGCTGGAGATGGAGAAGCTCTCCCTCGGCCGTGAATCCGACAGCGCCAGCCAGGAACGCTTGCAACGGATTGAACGGGAACTGGCGGAACTGGGCGAACAGCAAAGTTCCCTGAATGCCCAGTGGCAGCAGGAGAAAGGAGCGATCGATGAGCTGTCGTCGCTCAAGGAGGAGATCGAACGGGTGCAGCTGCAGGTGGAACAGGCCAAACGCAGCTACGACCTGAACAAAGCAGCGGAACTGGAATACGGCACCCTGGCCTCGCTGCAGAAGCAGTTGCTCGAACAGGAAGCCCAGATCGCCTCAGAGGAGCCTGGCGAGAAAGGCTTGCTGCGGGAGGAGGTGAGTGAAGACGACATCGCCGAGGTGATCGCCAAGTGGACCGGAATCCCTGTGGCGCGGCTGGTGCAGAGCGAAATGGAGAAGCTGCTGCAACTCGAAGATGATCTGCATCAGCGGGTGATCGGCCAGCACCAGGCCGTCACCGCCGTCGCCGATGCGATTCAACGGTCCAGGGCGGGGCTGAGCGATCCGAACCGCCCCATCGCCAGCTTCCTGTTCCTCGGCCCCACGGGTGTGGGCAAGACGGAACTCTCCAAAGCCCTCGCCAACCGGCTGTTCGACAGCGATGACGCCATGGTTCGCATCGACATGTCGGAGTACATGGAGAAGCACACCGTGAGCCGTTTGATCGGGGCACCTCCCGGCTACGTGGGCTATGAGGCCGGTGGCCAGCTCACCGAAGCGGTGCGTCGTCGGCCCTACGCCGTGATCCTGTTCGACGAGGTGGAGAAAGCCCACCCGGATGTGTTCAACGTGATGCTGCAGATCCTCGATGACGGACGTGTCACCGATGGGCAGGGCCGCACCGTGGACTTCACCAACACCGTGCTGATTCTCACCAGCAACATCGGCAGCCAGTCGATCCTGGAGCTGGCCGGCGATCCCGAGCAGCATGGAGCGATGGAAAGCCGGGTGAATGACGCTCTCCGGGCCCATTTCCGGCCGGAATTCCTCAATCGCCTCGACGATCAGATCATCTTCCACAGCCTCAGGCGGGAGGAACTGCGCCAGATCGTCACCCTTCAGGTGGAACGTCTGCGCCAGCGGCTGGCTGAGCGCAAGCTGGAGCTCAGCCTGAGCGATGGGGCCGCCGACTGGCTCGCCAATGCCGGATATGACCCCGTCTACGGGGCACGACCGCTGAAACGCGCTGTGCAGCGGGAACTGGAGACACCCATTGCCAAAGCGATCCTGGCGGGTCGTTACAGCGAAGGGCAGGCGATCAGCGTGGAGCTGGAAGCGGACGCGTTAGCACTGCGCTGAAAACCAGGCGGGAACAGCGCTGTAGGTGGCGGCATTGCGGCTGTTCTCCCGCGCCTCCACGCCAAAGCAACAGGTGCGACCGCCGTCCCGCTCCCGGAGCAGCTCATTGGCCCAGGTCCAGATCAAGGCCGCCGTTGCCTCCATGCCCACGTTCTCCATCACGCGGAGATCAATGGCCTGGAGGTCATGCAACCGCTGCCATTCCGCCAGCAGTGGATCGTCTGCATTGACCAGAAAGGTGTGGTCGAACTGCTGCCTCAGGCGTTCTTCGAAGGGGCGAAGGCTGGAAAAATCAACAACAAACCCGCAGGTATCCAGCTCCGTTGCGGCGAACCAGAGGTTGAAACTGCGGCTGTACCCATGCACGAAGCGGCAATGGCCCTGGTGGCGCCACTGCCGGTGACAGCAGGGATAGCCGCTGAAGGCTTTGCTGCAGCTGTAGGGGGTCGGAGAAACGAGCAAGGGGTGAAAACGCGGAATGGAGCACGCTGCGGGAAGATTCAGGCGTTGCCCGAATATCCGAGGCCTGATGCAGCCCCTCAGCCCCGCCTTCATTGACCAACTCCGTTTTAACGAAGCGGGGCTGATTCCAGCTGTGGCCCAGGACTGGCTGGACGGGGCGGTGCTGATGGTGGCCTGGATGAACCGGGAGGCCATCGAAGCCACCCTGCGCAGCGGTGAAGTGCATTACTGGAGCCGCTCACGCCAGGAGCTTTGGCACAAGGGGGCCACCAGCGGTCACGTTCAGACGATGCGGGAGGTCCGCTACGACTGCGATGCCGACGTGCTGCTGGTGACCGTGGAGCAGGCTGGGGATGTGGCCTGCCACACCGGCTCCCGCAGCTGTTTCTACGAAAACAGCGATGCACGAACCACAGGTGGCGCCGAGGCCCTAGCGCCACCAACGGATGCTTGCACCGAACTGTTCCGGGTGATCGAAGGGCGACGCGAGAAACCGGAAGAGGGCAGCTACACCAACAAGCTGCTGGCGGGGGGAGACAACAGCATCCTCAAGAAAATCGGCGAGGAGAGTGCTGAATTCGTGATGGCCTGCAAAGACGACAATGCCGCCGAGATCGCCGGCGAAGCGGCGGATATCGTCTTCCACATGCAGGTGGCCCTGGCCCATCACGGCGTGAGCTGGCGGCAGGTGCAGGAAGTGCTGGCCGCACGTCGTGGTGCCCCGCGCCGGCACTAAGGCAGACAGGGGCTGTCGCTGCTGATCACAACTTCATCGCCAAGCTCCACGGTGTCCAACAACACCCCCATGGTGAGCTTTCCGGCGTTGATGCAACCGCCAGTCACCGCCTTGCCGATCCGGGACTCGTCATTGGTGCCGTGAATGGCGAAGCTGTACCAGCGGAAGACGCCGTCGTAGGTGTTGAAACGGAAGGGCTGATCGGTTGCGGGCACAGGAGCCAGGCTGATGTAGCCGACGCCGTATTCCCCGGTTTCCCCATCACCTTTGAAGTCAATGGAGTTCATGTTGGTGAAGAGGCTCTCGCGCAGCTCCTCTTCTGATTTGCCGGATTGCTCCACCAGTGCGGGATCCATCTCGAAGCGGTCGTTGCTGAGGATGGCGTTTACCTGAAAGGTTCCAAGCGGAGTGATGCCCTCTTCAAAGGTGGTGCCTTCACAGGCAATGCCATGGCGACCATGGCCAACGGTGAAACGCAACGGCCCCTCAGCACGATCCAACACACCTTCACTGGCTGCTGGATTGCTGCCGTCCAGCTGAATCCGAATCGGTGCTCGAACCTGTGGGTTCTGCTGGGGCAGGCTGTTGTTGGAACGACAACCCACCAGACTCAGCAGCAGACCAGCCAGCGCCAGAGAACGGACCAGGTGCATCGATCAACCACGACTGCCGGCAGCATGCCGCGCCCTCATGGTGACGTCACTCAAGTGATTCAGATTCGGCCGGTTCGATGGGCTTCCGAAGCGTTGATCCGAAACGGGTGGTCTGCTGCATGACCCACGCCAGCGTGAGGCGATCCCGCTGCGATGGCACCAACACCGGACGCTCGCCCTGGCTGATCGCCAGAACATCGGTGGGAACCGAACTGTGGCCCCAGAGGCCGAAGGCGTGACCCAGTTCATGCAGAGCGGTGGCCTGCAGTGCTTCAGCTCGCAGCCCTGGTGACACCATCACCTTCACCAGGGGTTCAAGCCTTCGGCGGCCCTGGCGCTGCACGTCCACAACCTGAAGTTGTGTACGTCCGTTGCTGGCGCGCCACACCCCAGCCACCTGCCGGCGGGCCGGACGCTGGCGATGAATCAACACGTTCGCCTGGTCCGGATTGTCCACCAGCGTGAGCGGAACCAGTGCACCCCAGGTGGTGAGCGCCGATGACACTTGATCAAGCCAGCGTTGGTCCCAGCGGTTGGCCGGCGTTGCGGCGGCGGGCTGAACCCACACGCACCAGTGCTTCAACACCGGAGGGCCCAGAGAGGTGGTGGCGATGGAGGAGGCATAGCCCGGCCTTTGGCCTGGAGGCTGGTGTTCCAAAGCCACCTGCAGGGTTCGAACCTGCTGTTGTGGAGGACAGAGCTCGGGCTGCATCAGGCGGCGGGAAGACCCACACCGCGGGCCATCAGGGTGGCCATCAACGGAATGCTGGCGAAGCCGACCAGTTCAATGTTGATGATCCAGGCCAGACGCTTGGCCAGGGCTTCGCTCACCTTCGGCAGCTCACCCTTGCGCAAGGGAATCGCCCAGAGGATGTAGGTGATCGTGGGATACAGCGACAGGCCTCCCACGGAGAGGTACAGACCAACCTTCCACCAGAACAGCGGATTCTGGGTGTAGAACTCAGCCCCTTGGCCGAAGTGGATCACCCGCAGGATTCCACTGACCAGAAGAGCCAGGGCAGCGATGCCATAAACGATGTCGGTGATCACCATCGCCGTGGCGTCCTGGCGATTCGGATCAGCTTTGATCAGCTTCCGCTCCAGCACCAGAGCGCCAAAGCAGAGCATGAAGCTGAGGTAGTGAACGTAGGCAACGCCGGCGTTTTTGGCGATGTCGGACGTGAGAGCGACGGCCAGGTGCATGGGCGTGGCGGCGGAAGGTGCGGCGACCTTAGCCACCCAATTGAATTAACAATGAAAGATTCACTTCAGTAACAGGAAGAAAGAGTGAAATAGCGCACAAAGTATTAATTCGGGAGTCTTTATTATGACCACAAGAAAAAAACACTTTGGTTCTAGGTTCAATTCAGCCGTATCGTCATGATGACGAGTTCTCTGAGTGCTTTTCTCGGCGAAATTGGTCGCCATCAACTGCTCACTCCAGAGCAGGAACTCATGATGGGGAGGAAGGTTCAGGCGATGGTCGCCATCACAGAACGCTGTCATCTGGCTGGCGGGATTGGCCCAGCCTGTGAGTACAGCGATGAAGAAAAAGGCGTGATTCGTCGTGGCGAACGGGCCAAGAATCAGATGATTACCTCCAACCTTCGTCTTGTCGTCAATCTGGCCAAGCGTTATCAAGGCAAGGGTCTGGATCTTCTCGATCTGATTCAAGAGGGCACCCTTGGCCTCACCCGAGCCGTCGAGAAATACGACCCCACCCGCGGCCATCGTTTCTCCACCTATGCCTACTGGTGGATTCGGCAGGGGCTGAATCGAGCGCTCTCCACCCAAAGCCGCACGATTCGCATTCCCGTGAATGTGAACGAAAGCTCACCAAATTGCGGGCTGCCAAGGCACGCTTGATGCAGCGCAATGGCCTCAGCCCCAGCGGAGAGCAACTCGCGGAGTTCATGGAGATCCCCATCGCTGAGGTGGAAGATCTGCTGGCCTGTGAACTGCGCAGCGTCACCGTGAGCCTGCAGGGGGTTGTGAAATCGAAATCGGATCCTTCCGAGCTGGTGGATGTGCTGCCAAGCGAGGAGCTCCCGCCGCTGGAAAGGGCCGAGATCGCTGAACGCACCGCGTCCGTGTGGTCTTTGCTGGCCAAAGCCAATCTCACCCCGAAAGAACACACCGTTGTGACCCTGCGCTTTGGGCTGGATGGCACCAACGAGTGGCGCACCCTTGCCGAGGTGGCTCGCCACATGAACTGTTCACGGGAGTATTGCCGTCAGGTAGTGCAGCGGGCCCTGCGCAAACTGCGCAAGACGGGCATTCAGAGCGGACTCGTGGAATCCACACCCTGAAGATCGGCACGCCCCGCTGGCGTCTTGCGGAGGAACTGGGGAGAGTGGATCCAACCGGTTCCCTCCGCATGACTGACCAGGCTGCGCGAACCACCGTTGAAGCCGACGTGCTTGAACGGGAGGTGATCGACGAAAACCTGCTGCGGCGCCTGTTGCAGCGGGCCGGCAGAGGTCTTGCCGCCCCAGCCCTGGAAGCCCTGGAGTTGATGCTTGACCCCGGAACCCCCTCAGCCGCGCGGCTGACGATGCTCGCCGCTCTGAGTTATCTGCTGATGCCGGCCGACCTGATTCCAGACCTGCTGCCGGTGGCCGGTTTCAGTGATGATCTGGTGGCGCTTACGGCCATGGTGGGTCTGTGGAGCAATCACGTCACTCCCGCCATCCGGATGCGAGCTCGCCGCAAACTGGATCGCTGGTTTCCCCTGGCGCACTGAATCGCTGAACTGAATCGCTGATCAATGTCTGGCTGGACCCCTGAATTTGAAGCGGACCTCACTCTGCTGCTGAAGGACTGGTTGAAGCAGCAAGGGCGCACCCAGGCCGACCTGCGTCGAAACCTGCGCGCTGTGTCGACCCGAATGCCTGCCCTGCTTGAGGTGCTGGAGCGCGAACACAACGTGCGTGGACTGGCTGGACTGGCTGATCGGCTCTGCAGCGTTGAAGCCGAATGGCATGGCCAGCCTTCCAGCGAACCTGCCGGTGTGGCAACGGCCGACGACGATCCATTCGGGCAACTTGATCTGCTTTTGCAGGAAATTCGAGACGACTGCACCGATTAACGGCCGACACGGGCAAAGTGGTAGCTCAGACATCGCTCCGATGACGCGAAATCACCTCCTCAGCGCCTCCGTTCTGTTGATGATGTCGGTGTTCGGCGCCGCCTCGGCCCATGCGGTAAACCGAGGGGTGGCTGCGGGGACCGGGTAGCGCCACGGGCAAAGACAGCAAGATTGAAGCCGATTGCATCAAGGCAGAGGACGGCTCCGTCACCTGCGACACCAAGGTGGTCAACCCAGCCAGCGACACCAAGGCTCGCCCCTATTACAACCCCTTCGACGACTGAAGCCCGTGAGTGAACCCACGCGTTCCAAGAGAAGTTTTCTCGGTTTCGTAGATGCAGGTGAGCGCGAGGTCGCCCGACTGCTCACCCTGATCACGGCCGTGGTGATCAGCGCCGCCATCATCCAGCTGATTGTTTCCTTGGGCTCCAAGTTGCTGACTGGGTCAGCGGCGACATGGTTGGGCGATGACCTGATCAAGATCCTTGGCGATCTGCTCACCGTGTTGATCGCGTTGGAGGTGCTGCAGAACATCACCAGTTACCTGAGGCGCCACGTGGTGCAGATCGAACTGGTTCTGGTCACCGCGCTGACGGCTGTGGCTCGAAAGGTGATCGTGCTGCCCTCCGGTGCTGAAAACAAACCCCAGCTGCTGGTGGGCCTCGGGATCGCAGTCGTCTCACTTTCAGCGGCTTACTGGTTGGTGAAGCGTGCGAATGCCACGCCCTCCCGCAAACGACTGGGCCGCGGAGGATCAGCCAACAAGCTTGATTTCCAGGACTGAGGCTTCACGAACAAAAGGAAGGCCGCCCTTCCCGATGGAAAGACGGCCTAACTCGCTCGTTTGCGCATGGCAATCGACCTCAACTTCAGTGTCTGATGCCTTGGAAAATCTCCTCCAGCAATGGAACTGAGACAGGAAGGTCGAAGCGTCTGGCTCAAGGCACCCTGGGGCCATCGGGTCCAGGTGTGAAGCGGCTCTCCTGCGGGGCACCTACGAACGATGCAGAGGGGAGTCGACTGGCTTGACGCTCTTCGTTGTCGCGCCAGACGAATCGCTTACGAATGGGTGGAAACTGTTGGAGCAGGGGCCAGAAAGTCAGTCTGCTTCTGGGGTTTGCTCAGGTGGAGTGTCGGCCGTCATGGGCTCCTCCGATCTCGATGCACTCACTCTCGTCAGCGATGCCACCGACGGCAATCAGCTGTCGTGCTCATTGCCTTTTGGGGGCTGCACGACCCATCGTGGAGGTGGCGTGCCTCGCCGGGCTTAAGCAGCATCCCAGTGCAAGGCGAGCCACAGGGTTCCTGGATCGGGATCAGTGCGCTCCACCCGGTGGCGTTGATGGGGCGAAAGCAGCAGATGATCCCCTGGACTGAGATCCACAATCCGATCGGGGTTTTGCAGCGCAACACAGGCACTCCCGCGCAACACAAGCACCCACTCGTGATCGGACTGATCCATCCATTCGTCACGGGGGGGGCTGAAGCCGTTGGAGGCGATCAACAGCAGTCTCCATGTTTCGGCAGACGCCACCACCTGGGTTGATTCCTCACCCGGTGGAGGGCACGGGGTCGCCAACAGGTTGGCCTCTCCCCCCGGCCGATGGTCACGCTCACCCCAGCGCCGACCGATGTCGAACCCCCAGGATCGGGCCAACTGAACAACCTGGTTGTGGTTCGCACAAGCCGCCAGCTGTTCGCGGCTGCTGGAGTCGTTCCGCACACGCTCCGCAAGGGCCTGAAGTTGGGAGATCTTGCTGAGGAAACGGATCAGATCCTGTTCCGCCACGGAGACCACCGCACAGCTTCAACAGTGATCCTGACAACAGACCAATCAGGGGATAAACGCAAAAGTCAGAAGATCCTGACCTTCTGTTTCATGTCGTCTGCAACCAAGGCACTCACCATCGGAGATCTGGAGGCTGGATTCTCGACCTACTGCCAGGCCCTGCGTCGCCTTGTGGCCGATGGACGCGACCTCAACGCCATTCGCCGGACGGTCTGCTGGGACTACCTCAACCGATTGCACACCTCGCTTCCGAAGGATTACCGCTCTCCCGATGAACTGATCCAGCGGTTCCAGAAGGAGGCATCGCCTGCTCAAGCAGACTGATCCAAGCCACATCATCCCTGTGCTGAGCCACCTCCTGCGCTGCTGCATTGGTGCGTTTCTTGTTCTGCTGCTGAGCCTTGGTTCAGCCGGCGCTTCGCTGGCTGCCGGGTCTGACGCCAGCCACGGCGCCCTGTTGTTCGAACAGCACTGCGCGGGATGCCACATCAACGGTGGCAACATCATTCGCCGGGGCAAAAACCTGAAGCTGAAGACCCTCGAGCGTGAGCAGATCGCAACGGTGGACGCCATCGCAGCCATCGCCCGGGAAGGGCGAGGCCAGATGAGTGGTTACGCCGATGTTCTCGGGAGCGATGGAGATCAGCTCGTGGCTGAATGGGTGCTCACGCAGGCTCAGAACGCCTGGACCCAGGGATAAACCTCGAGCGCCGTCCAGATCCCCTGCTTCCAATAGATGTCGTCCTCAACCAGCCTGCGGACGTCGTCGATGCTGTCGGCCTCGAAGATCCCGAAAACATGGGTGCTTCCCTCGGTGGGTCCGAGCGTGACCAGCGTTCCCTGCTCTTTCAGACTTTGGAGACGAGCAAGGTGCTCATCCCGATAGGGAGCACGCTTCTGAAGAGCATCCGCGCAGTAAGTGCCCCACAAAACGAAACGTGCCATAGCGAAGGATGAAATAACAGCGAACTTTTCAGTAGAAAATGATGGCATAGCCGCTTGAACCATGGCTATGTTGTAAAGGTTGATATCTCTCGAAAGCGATGCTCACTGGGAGCGAACTTCTCAATAAAGTCAAAGACCTGGGTGACATCAGCAAGTCTGACCTTGTTCGTGCCTGTGGCTATGTCTCCATGAAAAAAGATGGTGGTGAACGTCTGAATTTCACCGCTTTTTATGAAGCACTGCTGGAGGCCAAAGGCGTCAGTCTTGGCGTGGGTGGAGTTGGCGGCGTGGGCAAAGGCGGCCGCAAACTCAGCTATGTGGCCACTGTGCAAGGCAACGGCAATCTTCTCATCGGCAAGGCCTATACAGCGCTGCTCGACCTGAAACCTGGAGATGAATTTGAAATCAAACTTGGTCGCAAACAGATTCGTCTTACACCGGTGGGTGCCACCGACGAAGACTACGAGTGATTCAACATTAAAAAGCAATGAAAAACCCCGGCCAATGCCGGGGTTTTTCATTGCTTGAGCGGGATGGCAGCTCCTAGGGCTGATCGGCAGCGGCACGCAACTCAGCGCAAAAACGACCAGCTTCCTGAGCTATGTCACCGGGCGACGCTGCCGCCATCCGTTTCACAAGTGCACTGCCCACAATCGCTCCATCGGCACCCCAACCCCGAACCTGACGCACCTGCTCGGCACCGGAGATCCCAAAACCAACCGCAACAGGAACCGGTGAGGTTTGTTTGAGTTGCTGCACCAAACCTTCAACCCTGCTTTCCATCTGAGCTCGCTCACCGGTGACACCGGTGACACTCACCAGGTAGGTGAAACCTCGGCTGCATGTAGCAATCCGACCCATCCGATCCTGGGGAGTGGTGGGTGCAACCAAGAGCACCAAATCCAAGCCATGACGCTCTGCGATTGTCGACAGCCGCTCCGCTTCCTCAAGGGGTAGATCAGGGACCACCAAACCCGCCGCACCAGCCTCCGCTGCAGACTGGCAAAACGCCTCCATCCCCACATTGAGCAGTGGATTGGAATACGTGAACAGGATCACGGGAATCTGCAGCTGGCCTTTCAACGAGCGCAACATGTCCAGAACACCCTTTGGCGTGGTTCCGGCGGCAAGGGCCCGGGACGCAGCAGCCTGAATGACCGGCCCATCAGCGAGGGGGTCGCTGTAAGGCATTCCCAGTTCGACCATGTCAGCCCCTGCACGTTGCAGGCTGAGCAGCACATCAGCTGTGACAGAGAGATCCGGATCGCCGGCCATCAGGAATGGCATCAAGGCGAGGCGACCGTCCTGCTTCAGCTGCTCAAAGCGCTGGGCGATGGAAGAGGACTGCTGATTGGGCATCTCGGTCAACCGACCAGGAACAAACTTCGGAAGCCTATGAGTCGACGGGGGCATCGCCGTCCGCGGGAACCGAGGCATCCGCTCCAATCTTGCGCAACAGCGCCTGTTGCTCCTCCTCGGGAAGAGCATCAAAACGGGCTTGAAGCGCCTCAGCTTCCTGTTTGTCGTAGACCTCGCGGTAGCGACGCCGCTGATCCATGTAGGTCATCTGGCCGGTGACCACACGGAACAGGTAAGAGCTTGTCCACACCACCACAATCACAACCAGCAGGGCCTCCGCAGCAATCCCTGCCGAAAACCCCTCAAAGCCTGCAGCCTGAAAGCCGACTTGCCCAAGCCCGCCCAGCAGGAGGACTGCAAGTCCGATCAGAAGAACCTTGCCACGCGTCAATTCAGACGTCTCCTTGCCCGCTCAGCCGGAAATTGAGGAAGGGGGCAAACAGGATCATCCCCGGGAAAAAGAGGAAGACCAGGCCATAGATCCCCAGACGCTCCAGCTTGCCCATGCGATGCCAACGCTGGTTCATCCACGCGTACAGGGCGAGGGGAACCACAACGAGATACAGGCCGCCCAGAACGGTGTAGGCCAACAGAACCAACAACGTGTCCTGTGGGACTTGAGAAAGCAGGGACGAAAGGTCCAAGGCCTGAGGACATCTAGGGGAAATCTAAGATGTCCGGGCGGGGGCATGGCGGAATCGGTAGACGCACGCGACTTAAAATCGCTTGGGCCGAAAGGCCTGTGGGGGTTCAAGTCCCCCTGCCCCCACCACCTGAGCTCAGGACGGCAGCAACTCAGCCAGCTTGGTGCGGAAATCTCCCTTGGGCATGCCGCCCTTTAGTTCTCCCTCGATCGAAAAATCTCCATCGGGATCGTTCACAAGGAGGTAGGTGGGCCAGCCCATCCCCTCCTTGTTGGGGTACTGCTTGAGCAGGATCTTCCGGTATTTCCGATACATCTCCGTGTCCTGCAGCATCACGGAGATGAAGCTGCAGCCGAGTTCCTCGGCCACTTTGCCGTCGTAGTGACTCATGCGGTGACAGGTGCCGCAGTCTTCAGAGCTGAACTTGATCAGGTGCATCGGCAACGGCCCAGGACAGGATCTCTCCAGCATGGAAAGGAACCAGTCCATTCACAAGTTCCGGCACGATATGGTCACGGCGTTGCAACGTGATGCGACGCGTGTTGGCTGGACGGTTGTAGAAGGCCGGCCCATTCAGGCTGGTGAAGGCTTCGAGATGCTCCAGAGCACCCTCCTCATCAAAAACCTGGGCATAGCTCTCCAGGGCGAAGGGCGCATTGAAGATGCCGGCGCATCCGCAGGCACTTTCCTTGGATGCCCGTTCATGCGGTGCCGTGTCGGTGCCGAGAAAGAAGCGTGGGTCACCGCTGGTGGCCGCCCGGCGCAGGGCCTGACGGTGGCATTCCCGCTTGGCCACGGGGAGGCAATAAAAATCACTGCGCAACCCGCCGGCAAACATCGCGTTGCGGTTGATGTGCAGATGGTGGGGGGTGATGGTGGCGGCGAGATGACGATCCGCTGAGCTGACGTATTGCACCGCTTGTTCGGTGGTGATGTGCTCGAACACAACCTTCAGCTCGGGATGGCGGTCCCGCAGTGGTGCCAGATGGCGTTCGATGAACACCGCCTCTCGGTCGAAGATATCGATCTCGCTGTCCGTGACTTCACCATGGATCAGCAAGGGCATGCCGATCCGGGCCATCGTTTCCAGCACGGGATCGATCTGCAGCAGATCCGTCACCCCTGCGGCGGAATTGGTGGTGGCGTTGGCGGGATAAAGCTTGGCGGCAGCAAAAACGCCCTCTCGAAATCCTGTCTCCAACTCGGCAGGAGCGATCGAATCTGTGAGGTACGCCGTCATCAGCGGCGTGAACTCCAGATCAGCGGGGCACGCCGCCTGAATACGGTCGCGGTATTCCCGTGCAGCAGCCACTGTGGTAACTGGGGGACGCAGGTTGGGCATCACGATGGCCCGCTGAAAACGGCGGGCGGTATGGGCCACAACCTGGTGCAGCATCTCCCCGTCGCGGAGATGCACATGCCAATCATCTGGGGCGATGATCGAGATCTGATCAGACATTCAGCTGCAAACCGTTCACGGCAAGACGCAAGGCATCGAGGCGATCGCCAGTGATGTGGCTTTGGGGGAGCCGATCCAACAGCTTCAGCTTCTGCAGGCGCTTCTCCGTGCTGCCCGTTGCACCGACCAGGAACACCTGACGACTCTCTTCAATCGCTTCCTTGACGGCATTCTCGAGGGCGATCGCAGCGGTGACCCCCAGGTGGGACACTTCGGAGAGGTCGAAGACCACCGCCTGACAATTGCCGATGGCGTTGTGCTCACGCGAGATGGCCTTGGCCACGCCGAAGATCATGGGCCCCGCGAGCTGGAACAACAGAACCTTGCCGGAGGCCTGATCCAGCAACACCTGCTCTTCATCAGTCAACTCCACATCGTCATCGGCGGTGCTGATCGTTTTCACTTTCCTGGACTGCAACGCGCTCATCCGATCAATGGTGAGCACGTTGGCCACGAAAACTCCGATGCCCACTGCAGTGATGAGATCCACCAGCACCGTGAGCGCAATCACGCCGTAGGTGATCACCGCAGCTTTCACCGAGAGGTGGTGGGCCCGTTGGAGGAAATCCCAATCAATGATGTCGATGCCCACCTTCAGGGCGATGCCCGCCAGCACAGCGAGGGGAATCGTGGACGCAAGGGGCGCGGCAGCCAGAACGACCACCATCAGAATCAGCGCGCGGACAATGCCCGACAGGGCTGAGCGTCCGCCGGCCTGAATGTTCACGACGGTGCCCATCGTGGCTCCCGCCCCAGGCAGTCCGCCAAAGACGCCCGACGCGATGTTGGCCAGTCCCTGACCCACCAATTCCTTGTTGGAATTGTGCTCCGTGCGGGTGAGGCTGTCAGCCACAACGGAGGTGAGCAGCGCATCGATGCAGCCGAGCATGCCCAGCACTGCGGCATCCACGAACATCAAACGCAGCTGGCCGCCCGAAAAGGTGGGCACATGCAGGCTGGGGAGCTCAGCATTGAACGGAGGAATGGTCTTGAGACCGGCGTCCTGGAACAGGGTCATCGACAGCACCGTTCCCAGCACCAGCGCCAGAAGCTGCGGCGGGCAGAAACGCTTCACGCTGGCTGGGGTGAACCAGAGGATCGCAACGGTGATCAACGCCAGCGCCAGCTCCATCGGCTGAATTCCGGCAATCAAACCCGGCAGGTTGGACAGGGTTCCCATCACCCCGCCCGATGCGGTCTGCCCCAGGAAAGCGGGCAGCTGGAGAATCACCAGGATGGCTCCAATCCCCGACATGAAGCCAGAGATCACGGTGTATGGCATCTGGGTGACGTATCGACCCAGACGGAAGACGCCAAAAAGGATCTGAAACAGACCCGCAAGGATGACCACGGTGAATGCCATGGCCATGGCCGTTTCCTTGTCCGGAGCTGTGGCGGTGAAGCTCAGGATCACCGACGTGAACACCACGGTCATGGGACCGGTGGGTTCAGAGATCAAGGTGGGCGTTCCGCCGAAGAGAGACGCCACCAAGCCGATGATCACGGCGCCCCAAAGCCCAGGGGCAGGGTCACCCGTTGCGGCGACCCCGAAGGCCAGGGCCATCGGCAGAGCAATCACCGCGGCGGTCACGCCACCAAAGGCGTCACCCCGGAGGTTGCTGGTGCTGATCCGGTTCAACAAGGTTTCTTATCTATTACCCAGGTAAGTGACCTTAGGTTGATTCGCTTCAAAGCAGAATCCCCGTACAGCTGAGCTCGCCCCATGCCTGAATTTCTGCAGGCCTCGATCCAAGTGCTCCTGGGCATCGGACTGCTGTTCGGTGGCGGGGAACTGTTCGTTCAGGGGTCCGTCGCCATGGCGGTGATCTTCGGGATTCCCCAGCTCGTGATCGGCCTCACGGTGGTGTCTCTGGGCACCAGCGCCCCGGAACTGTTCGTGAGCCTGAGCTCGGTGCTGCAGGGAGCTGACGCCCTCGCCGTGAGCAATGTGGTGGGCAGCAACATCTTCAACGTGATGGTGGTGCTGGGCAGCAGCGCCCTCGTGCTGCCCTTGCGGGTTGAAAGCCGCCTGGTGAGGCGGGATGTGCCTCTGATGATTGCTATCTCAGCGGCGGTCTGGGGCATGGCCTCCGCAGGACGGGTCACCTGGCAAGCGGGCCTGGCCTTGCTGTTGGGGCTGGTGATCAACACCATCTGGGAGATCCGCACCGCCCGTGAACAACCGGACGACAGCGGCAGCGCTGAACCCGAAATCAGTGACGAAGCAAACAAAGGTGGATTGATCCCAGCTTCGGTGCGATTGATCGCCGGCATCAGCGTTCTCTCGATCGGATCCAGGGTTCTGGTGAATGGCGCGGTCAGCGCCGCAACCCTTCTGGGGGTTAGTGAGGCAGTGATCGGTCTCACGATCGTTTCCGCTGGAACGTCGATGCCCGAATTGATCACGTCCCTGGTGGCCGCCCTGCGCGGGCGCACCGATCTGGCGATCGGCAACGTGGTGGGCAGCTGCCTGTTGAACCTGATGCTGGTGCTGGGCGGCGGAGCCATAGCGGCAGCTGGCAACGGGCTTGAAGTCAGCCCGGAACTGATTCAGGACGACTTGCCGGTAATGCTGCTCACCAGCCTGGCCTGTATGCCAATTTTTTGGACGAAAGGTCGAATATCCCGCTTGGAAGGAGGGCTACTTCTCGGCCTCTATGTTCTGTATCTGGTCGACAATGTTTTGCCCCGAACGGCTATGGCCACCTGGGCCGATGAATTTCGCCTTGTGATGCTCTGCGCTGTAATTCCAATCGTAATGATTGTGATTTTCACCCAGGTAGTTTTTTATTGGCGGGACAACCAGAAAAGTCCAACCACTTAAATCAATGACTAAAAAGCTATTGCCTTTTGGCTATTAGCAGCCACGTGGTCCAACTCGTCTCTGGCAATTAATTCGATTACATCTCGAAGAGTTTTTGGCTCACACTCATCACGGGCAGCCCACATATTTCCCTCTTTTCTCCAATAGGCTGTTGCAATGGGAGTTACGGGCTGCTGCAACCATTCTTCTGGCTGCTCCAGAAGCATGCGCCGGTAAGTTTTGACAGCTTCGGCCTCAACAGCTTCTCCAAGCAAAGAGGCCAACTCGTGATCCAACAAGGTAGTAAAAGCAAATACCCAATAAACAAGGACAGCTACATGCCTTGCCACAAAGCGATCTACCCATAAAGACAATCCACCAAGATCACGAGAAAAAATGTCTTCATGCGTCTGCTCATTACTATCCTGCCGACGTGCCAACTCCAGAGTTTTACGAATAGCACCGCTCTGATCGAGGCCAATCGTCTCAAGGTAATGACAAGCACTTTCCTCAGCTGTATAGGCCGTGCGAGCAATAATCTCTAAAGATGCTGCCCGGCGAGCGTCAGCTGCAGGCCAAAAAAGGCTGAGCAACTGCTCCCCTGATTCAATCAAAAAATGAGCAAAATCAGCCTTATGACCTCGAGTCTGCATGAATGATTCCACGTCATATATATCGATCTAATCGTGGTCTAGTTCGCCATATATGCATTGTCTTGCACCTTTCATACTGTCGAAAGGATTGCCGGATCACTACATCGTCACAAACTCCTCTGAAACAGAGGGGTGCAGTGCCATGGTGCGATCGAAATCGGCCTTGGTGGCGCCCATCCCCACGGCAATCGCCGCCATCTGAATGATCTCCGCGGCATGCTCGCCCACCATGTGGCAGCCCAACACCCGATCGGTGGCCTTCTCCACCACCAACTTGAGCAGACAACGGGGGCCGGAGGAGGGCAGGGCCCGCGCCATGGACCGGAAGCGGGCGCGATGCACAACAACACCATCCACGCCGTAGCGTTCGATGGCCTGTTCTTCCGATAGGCCCACGGTCGCCAGCTCTGGATCGCTGAACACGGCACTGGCCACCAGATCGTGGTTCACCTGCCGCTGACGCGACCCGAAGACGCTGTCGGCGAAGGCACGACCTTCATCAATGGCCACAGGAGTGAGGTTGACCCGATCGGTGACATCACCGACGGCATGGATGTGGGGAACCGAGGTGCAGGAGTTGGCATCGACCTTGATGCGGCCGTTCTCGGTCGCTACGCCGGCAGCATCCAGCCCAAGATCCGCAAGCCAGGGGCGACGCCCGGTGGCCATCAACACACCGCCGCAAGCCAAAGACTCACCATTGCCCAGCCGCGCCGTCAGCGCCCCGGGCTCTCCCTCCACGGCCACCACCGTTTGCTCCAACAGCACCTCGATGCCCTGCTCACACATGCCACCCAGCACGGCATCGGCCAACTCAGCATCAAAACCGCGCAACAAGCGCGGACCACGCACAACCTGGGTGACCGCCACACCAAGGCCCCGCAGGATGCAGGCGAACTCGCAGGCAATGAATCCTGCGCCCACCACCACCACGGCTGAGGGGACATCCCTCAGCAGGAACATGTCGTCGCTGACCCAGGTGTGTTCAACCCCAGGAATCTCCGGCCGGGCCGGCCTGCCACCAACCGCCACCAGAAAGCGCGGGGCCGAGAGTTCCTCTCGCACGGGCCCACCGCGTTGATCGGAAATGCCAATGCGATCTGCTGCCGTGAAGCGTCCCCAACCGGAGATCAACTGAACGCCGGCCTTCTCCAGAAATCCGAGATGGAGGGCATTGAGCCGATCCACCTCGGCGCGCACCCGACGCAGGAGATCAGGCACATCCGAACGCACCGAACCGATCTCAAGGCCGTAGGCCGAGGCATCCGCCAATTGATGACGGGCCTGGGCGCCGTAAACCAAAAGCTTTTTGGGAACACAGCCGCGGATCACGCAGGTGCCGCCGACGCGATCGCCCTCCACGATGGCGACGCGGACTCCATGACGGGCCGCGCGTTTCGCAGCGGCCAGACCACCCGAGCCTGCTCCGAGCACAACCAGATCCAGATCAGCGCCCATAACAGAAGGGTGCTCGAGACGACGGGCGTCATCGTAAAGATGGCGTTATGGTCCGTGGAAGGGGGCCATAAAGGCCCAAGACGAGTCGGTCGTATTTCAACCGCGTCCTTAAACCATGAACCGTTCTTCCAAGCGCCGCAGGCAGCCGCCTGAACCTGAGCTGCGCCTCAAACGATCGCAACGCCGCGAGATCGTGATGATGATCACCAGCGACGACATGAAACTGCGGCTGAAGCAGTTGGCTGATCAGGGCCGCCAGCAGGACTGTCTGGCGCTGATGCACGAACTGGGCGACTGGCAGTCCTATGGACGGGCAACGCTTGAGCCGATCCTGCATGCCCCTTTCATCGGAATCAGCTGAACCCCTGAGCTGGTCGGGCCTGGCCAGCCTGGCGATGCCGGAACCGAATCGGATTGAAGGGCCGACCAGTGCCCAGGCCACGTTGCGCCTGTTCGGACAGCCTGAATCCAACGTGATGGTCACGCTGTACCGCGACCACCACGCCTGGTGCCCCTACTGCCAAAAAATCTGGCTCTGGCTGGAGTTCAAGCGCATCCCCTACCGGATCCGCAAAGTCACCATGCGTTGCTACGGCCAGAAGGAGCCGTGGTTTCTGGAGAAAGTGCCCTCAGGGATGTTGCCGGCCCTGGAGCTCAACGGGCGGCTGATCACCGAAAGCGACGACATCCTGCTGGCCCTCGAACAGCAGTTCGGCCCCCTGGGCATGGCGATGACAGCGCCGGAAGCTCTGGAGCTGCGCCGTCTTGAACGGCTGCTGTTTCAGGCCTGGTGCATCTGGCTGTGTTCACCACGGCTGAGTCCAAGGCAACAGGTTCTGGCCCGAGAGCAGTTTCAAGACATCGCCCGACGCTTCGAACGGGAGCTGAACCGGGAGGAAGGACCGTGGCTGCGGGGCCCGGAGCCGCAGACCGTGGATCTGATCTTCGTTCCCTACGTGGAACGGATGAATGCCTCGCTGGCTTACTACAAGGGATACCGGCTGAGGGCTGAGCATCCAGCCATTGACCGCTGGTTCCGTGCCCTGGAGCAACTGGAGACCTACCGCGGCACCCAAAGCGACTTCCACACCCATGCCCATGACCTGCCGCCCCAGATGGGCGGCTGCTGGCCCGACGATGGAGCGGAAGCGAAGCGCCTGGCCGAACGGATCGACCAAGGTGATGGCCTCGGCGAGGACGAAGCCTGCTGGGATGCGGACCATCAAGCCGATCAGGCCGTGATCGCCCTGAGCCGGGTGCTGCGTCACCAGCAACGGCTGCGCGAGGTGAACCCCATGGGTGCTGCAGCCTTTGACCAGCCCCTGCGCTGTGCCCTCACCCGGTTGGTTCGCAACACCCCCTGCCCGCCTCCAGCGGGGAGTGCCGCCGGGCTGCGCTATCTGCGCGATCGCATTTCGGTGCCAAGGGATATGCCGCTCCCGGCCGCTCGACTGCTGCGTCAAGCCCTTGAAGCCACCGCCCAGCTGGATGGCCCTGAGCAGGCCAAGCCCTTGCCGGTGAGGGATCGCTTTGATCAGGATCCCCGACCCTTCTTAGTTGGGTCATAGTGCGGGGGCGCCAACGCTGAGTCGTGCCCCTGCGGCTGCCCACTTACCAACCGATCCCAGCCCCCGATCGGGGATCCGATCTGATTGAGGTGTCAGCGGCACAGCTGCAGCCGACCCAGTGGTGTGTGGGACTGGCGGAGATCTGGTCGCGCGAGAAGGATTTCGCCCAGGACACCCGTCAGCAGCGTCTTGACTACCTGCGCGGCAAACCGGTCCCTTTGATCCGATCTGCCGATGGCGCCATGTGGATGCTGGACCGGCACCACCGGCTGCGAGGCCTGATCGGCATTGATCCAGGTGCCACCACCTGGGGTTACGTGGTGGAGGAGCTGCCAACAGCCGACAGAAACGCTGTGCTGGCCTATCTTCACAACCAGGGCTGGCTCTACCTCTACGACGGACGAGGCAACGGCCCGCGCCCGGCCGAGCAGCTGCCCACGAGCCTGCTGGGACTGGACGACGATCCCTACAGGAGCCTCGTGTGGAAGCTGAAGCAGGAGGGGTGGATCAAGCCTCAGCCCCTGATCCCGTATCACGAGTTTCGTTGGGGTGCCTGGCTGCGCAGCCGGCCCCTGCCCCCCTTCAGCTCCAGGCGCCTGGAGCCGGCACTCGCAGCAGCCCGCCAGCTGGTGTGCTCAGCCGCTGCACAGGACATGCCGGGCTGGAAAGGTGACAAGAAAACCTGCCGCTGATCAGCGCTTCTTGCGGGAATCGATCTGCAGCAGATCCTTCACCTTCTGCACCTGACCGGCGAGCTGGGGGTCGGAGGCCAGTTTTTTCTCCACCTGCTCGATCGCGTACATCACCGTGGTGTGGTCTTTTCCGCCGAAGTTGTCGCCGATCCTCGGCAGGCTGAGGTCGGTGCCCTGGCGCATGAGATACATCCCCACCTGACGGGCCTGGCTCACGGCGCGGCGACGGGTGCTGCTGCACATCTCCTCGGCCGTGACATCAAACACTTCAGACACCTTGTCGATCACCTGTTGCGGCGTGACCTTCACCCCCTGCCCCGTGGGGTCGAGCATCGGTGCCACGGATTCCACGGTCATCGGCAGACCTGTGATGGAGGCGAAGGCCACAGCCCGGGTCAGGGCCCCTTCCAACTCGCGGATGTTCGAGGTGAAGCGACCGGCGATGTACTGGATCAGATCACGGGGCAGCGACATGCGCTCCTGTTCCGCTTTCTTCTGAAGAATCGCCATGCGTGTCTCCAGGTCAGGCGACTGAATGTCTGCGATCAGGCCCATCTGGAACCGGGAGATCAGGCGCTGCTGCAACCGTGGAATCTGGCTGGGGGGACGATCACTGGCGATCACCACCTGACGGCCTGCCTCGTGCAGGGCATTGAAGGTGTGGAAGAACTCCTCCTGGGTGTACTCCTTGCCCTCGATGAATTGAATGTCGTCCACCAGGATCAGATCGGCGGCGCGGTAGCGATCGCGGAAGGCCTGCATGCCGTCCTTGCGGATGGCCTGGATCAGGTCATTGGTGAAGGTTTCGGTGGAGACATAGGCCACCCGAGCCCCGGGGTCGATTTCCAGCCGGTAATGGCCAATGGCTTGCATCAGGTGGGTTTTGCCCAGGCCCACACCGCCGCAGATGAACAGGGGGTTGAACTCCCGGCCCGGTGCTTCGGCCACAGCCAAAGCCGCCGCATGGGCCATCCGGCTGTTGGGGCCGACCACAAAACGGCCGAACACGTAGCGGGGATTGAGCCCGGGGAGGTAGCGGCGTGGGGAGCCGTTCCGCGCTGGAGCCGATGCCGACTCCTGGGCCGCTGGAGGCGGCGCCGCATCTGCAGCGGCTGAGGCCTCATCGGTGGCATCCGGCAGCGGCAAGGCGGTTTCCGCCAGCACCGTCACCTGGACGGGCTGACCGCTGATGCTGCTGGCCATCTCGGCGATCGTGGGCAGCAGCTGCTCGCGCAGACGAACGCTGGCAAAGGGATTCGGGGCCAGAAGCTTCAGCTCTCCATTGGCAAAGCCGCTGCAACCCGTGGGGCGAATGAAGGTCTCGAAGGTGGGCTTGCTCAGCTTCGCCTGCAACCCATCCCGCACCTTGATCCAGAGCTCTTCGCCCGTCTGCGCCAAAACCGCCAATCGCCCGAGCGCTGAATCTACGCATGCCGATCCGCTCAGGCCGTCTTAAATGCATCAGCACACATCTCGTCGTGATGCCCAACGCCCAGCATTGGCTCGCCATCGCCCTGGCCGGGAGCGCACTCTCCGGTTGCAGCCTGGTGAGAGACCAGCTGGGTCTGACCCCCAAGCCAGCGATGACGGCGCCACCGGTGGTGCACGATCAGCCCCGCAGCGCGCCTCTGCAACCGGGGGACAACGTGATCGTGAAGGCGGTGGATCGCGTCGGTCCGGCGGTGGTGCGCATCGATGTGGTGAAGGAGATCTCCAACCCCTTCGGAGGGATTTTTGGGATGGGTCCCTCCAGCCAGCGGCAGCAGGGCCAGGGCTCCGGCTTCATCACCCGGGCCAGCGGCCTGATCTTCACCAATGAGCACGTGGTGCGTGGTGCCGATCAGGTGGCGGTAACCCTGCCGAACGGACGCAATTTCAAGGGCAAGGTTCTCGGCACCGACCCCCTCACCGACGTGGCGGTGGTGAAAGTGGTGGCCGACAACCTACCGGTGGCGGCCCTGGGCAACTCCGACCAGCTCAAGCCGGGGGAATGGGCCATTGCCATCGGCAATCCCTTCGGCCTGAACAACACCGTGACGGCCGGCATCATCAGCGCCGTCGGCCGCCTCAATGCGATCGGTGACGGCCAGCGTGTTCCCTACATCCAGACCGATGCAGCGGTGAACCCCGGCAACAGCGGCGGCCCGTTGATCAATGCCGCCGGTCAGGTGATCGGCATCAACACAGCGATCCGCACGGCCCCAGGTGGCGGCTTGAGTTTTGCGGTTCCGATCAACCTGGCCAAGCGGATCGCGCAACAGATCGTCAGCACCGGCCAGGCATCCCATCCCTTCATCGGCGTGCAGCTGATGAACCTCACGCCGCAGCTGGCGCGGGAAATCAACGCCACCAACAGCGCCTGCACGGTGCCCGAGCTGAATGGCGTGTTGGTGAAGGAGGTGGTGAAAGGCACTCCGGCCGCTGCGGCCGGCATCCGCCAGTGCGATCTGATCCTCAAGGTGGAAGACAACCCCGTTCAAACCCCCACCGAAGTACAACTCGCCGTGGACCGCGGCCAGGTGGGGGAACCGATGCAGCTCACCCTTCAACGCAATGGGAAAGAGCTGATCGTGCAGGTGCGCCCGCGGGAACTGCCCCGCAACAACTGAGATGGTGCAGATCGTTGTGATGGCCCGCTGGCCATCACCGGGCCGATGCAAACGCCGCTTGAGCCGCGATCTCAACCATGAGCTGGGCCTGACCAACAGCAGCGAACGCGCCACAAGGATCCAACGGCGGCTCACGCAGCACACCGCTGCGGTGGTGCAGGACCTCGCCGGCGCCATGGAGATCGAGCCGGTGCTGGCGGTGAGCGGACTCGGCACCCGGGCAGCCGATCGCTGGGGGCAACAGCTGGGGCTGAGCCAAGTGCGGCTGCAGGGGAGGGGGCAACTCGGCACCCGATTGCGACGGCAATTGATGCACGGCCATCGCCACAACAGACCCTGCCTCGTGATCGGCACGGATCTGCCCGAACTCAATCCCGATGATTTGAGGCAGGCCGTTGAGCACTTAGAGCAGCATGACCTGGTGCTGGGGCCAGCCTCAGATGGGGGCTACTGGCTGCTGGGGATCGGTGCATCCCTGATCCGCAGCCCGCAGCACTGGCCGCTGATCGGCATTCCCTGGGGCGGCCCCACCGTGCTGGAGGCAACGCTGGAAGCGGCGCGCAGGCGGCAGCTCTCATCGGCCCTCGTGGCCCAAAGGAATGATCTGGATCACTGGAGCGATCTGAGGCCATGGCAGGGCTGAGCGTTGTGATTCCAACCCTGGAGGAAGCCAGCAGGCTGCCGCTGCTGCTGGCGGATCTGCAGCGATGGGCGGGGGAGTTGGAGGTGATCGTCTCGGATGGCGGCAGCAGGGATCACACCCGGGCGGTGGCTCAGCTGACCGGCGCCACCGTGCTCGACAGCCCCACCGCCGGGCGGGGTCCACAGCTGCGCTGGGGCGTTGGCCACAGCTCCCATGCCTGGGTGCTGGTGCTGCACGCCGACAGCCGCCTGCCGGACACCTGGCACCACAAGGTGGAGCAGATTCTGAGCAGCCCGGAGGGCCAACTCAGCGCCTGGTGCTTTGACTTCAAGGTGGAGGCGCATGGGCGGCCGATGCTGTGGCTGCTGGAGCGGATGGTGAACCTGCGCAGCCGTTGGCTGCAACGCCCTTACGGCGATCAGGGCCTGTTGATTCAGCGCCAGCTGTATGAGCGCGTGGGCGGCTACCGGCCCCTGGCGCTGATGGAAGACCTGGACCTGGTGGAACGCCTGAGCCAGGTCGCTCCCCTGCGTTCATTGAACTGTGCCCTGCTCACCAGCGGAGAGCGCTGGCAGAAGCGAAGCGTGCTGGTGCAGGCCTGGCGCAATGCCCGGCTGCGCTGGCTGTGGCGGCAGGGCCGATCAACGGAGCAGCTGTTGCGGCTCTACCGGCGCTGAAGGGTCCGATCAGTTGGCGTACCAGAAGGCACAGCGATGGCCCTGGGGCTCGAGATCCCAGCCCTGGCCCTGATAGAAGCTGACGACGCCCGGATCGGCGAACAGGCTGACCCGCTCGGTTCCCATCTGATCCAGGGCCTCGAGGATGTAAGCCATCATCTGCTTGCCCAGACCATTGCCCTGGTACAGGGGATGGACGGCCACGTCCCAGACGGTGGCTTCGAAAACACCATCCCCGGTGCAGCGCGCAAATCCCACCAGACGGGGCACCCGTGGGTCGTGCCGCCAGAGGCCAACTTTGAGCAGGCTGTGGCTGAGGGCTTTGCGCACCCGGCGAATCGGCCGGCGGCTCCAGCCCACCGCTTCCAGCAACTGCTCGAGTTCCACCAGATCGAAGGGGTACTCCTGGCTGAACACCAAGGTGATCTGGTCATTGGCGCAGGGGCAGAGACGCGCCCCCTGGCCGTACTGCTCCAACAGAGGATCAGCAGGCATGGGCAGAGGAGCGATCACAGTCGCGCCAACCCCCGCTCCTGCAGATCAGCCAGCTGGGCGTAGAGCCCGCCGCGGGCCCTGAGCTCGCGATGGGTTCCCTGCTCGATCAGTTCACCGCGGCGCAGCACAAGAATGCGGTCCGAGGCTTCCACCGTGGCCAGGCGATGGGCAATGACGATGGCGGTGCGCTTTTGCAGCAGGCGATCGAGATCAGCCTGCAGCGTCGCTTCCGTTGAAGGGTCCATGAAAGCGGTGGCTTCATCCATCACCAACACCGTTGGCTTGCGGATCGCCACCCGGGCCACCGCCAGCAGTTGACGCTCGCCTGAAGAGAGGTTGCCTCCCCGCTCGCGAAGCTCCGTCTCCAGGCCGTTGGGAAGCTTGGCCAACAGCTCGTTGAGACCAAGCTCAGCACAGACCTGAGCCAGCTCTCGATCACTCACCGACGCATTGAGCCGAAGGTTGTCGGCCACATTGCCGCTGAACAGGAACGTGTCTTGAAGCACGACGCCCAGCTCACGCCGGAGATCCGCCATCGGGATCGTGCGGATGTCCCGTCCATCGAGAAGGATGCGTCCCTGCTGGGGTTCATAGAGTCGGCAGAGCAGGCGGATGATCGTGCTTTTGCCCGACCCCGTGGGGCCCACCAGGGCGACATGTTCTCCGGGGGCGATGCGGAAGGACAGGTTGCGGAGGATGGGATCGTCCGGCCGATAGGCAAAGCTCACGTTCTCGAAGATCACCTCGCCGCCACCGCCACTGACGTGGGGGAGAACCCCTTTGGCCTCAGCGATCTCGAGGGGCTCCTCCATCAACTCGCCGATGCGTTCGACCGCCGTGAGCCCACCCTGGATCTGGGTGAAACGCTCCGCCAGCTGACGCAGCGGATCAAACAGGCGTTGGGAGGCCAGGATGAAGGTGGTAAGGGTGCCAAGACCCATGGCGCCATTGGTCACCATCAAGCCGCCAAGGGCCAGAACCAGGGCAATGGCGGCCAGAGCCACCCATTCCAGGAAGGCTGAAATGCTGCTGTCGAAAAAGATCGTTCCGTTCACAGCGCTGCGGTAGTGCATGCCGGTGCGCAGGAAGCGGGCGCTGTTGACCGTTTCACGGCCATACATCTGAACCACCTCGAGGCCCTGGAGGTTCTCCTGGAAATCGGCATTGAGCTGGGAAAGCTCTTCACGCACGCGGTAATTGGCCTTGCGGTAACGGCGCTGCAGCCAAAGCACGGCCAGGGTGACGGGCACCTGCGTGAACAACAGCAGCAGCCCCAGCCTCCACTCGATGAACAACATCGTTGAGGCCAGCACCAGCAGGCTCACCAGATCATTGAGCACGCCCACGGCACCACTGCCGAACACCTCAGCCAGGGCATCCACATCGCTGGTGAGCCGTGTGAGCAACTTGCCCACCGGCATGCGGTCGTGAAACCGCAGTGACAGCGACAACGCATGTTCAAACAGGTCGTCGCGGATGCGGGCGGTGAGCCGTTGTCCGACGGCCAGGATGCTGAATTGCTGCACCCCCTGCAGGCCGAGCCGCAGCAGCACGGAAACGAAGTAGAGCCCGATGATCACGCGGATCGAGGCAGAGAGGCTCATCCCCGAAAGGAAGGGAAGACTGGGCTCTCCGCGCAGGACGCTGACGGCCTGACCGAGCAGAACGGGTTGCAGTGCTCCGGCAAAGGCCAAGGGCAGCAGCAGCAGCAGGGCCACCAGCAGCCGCCGGCGATCCCGCACGAGATAACGACCGAGACGACGGACCCGGCGCCAGTCGGCGACGGCCCCCATCAGCTGGAGCTCCCGACGGGTGTTGCTGCGCGGATCGCATCAACGATGGAGGCCAAGTGGCCGTGATCGAGGCGAACCGACAGGGGGTGCCCCACCAGTCGAGCTGTGGAGTGGAACAGGTCTTCAATGGCGATCAGGCCGTTCTCACGCAGGGTGCGACCGGTGGCAACCAGGTCGACAATCGCTTCCGACATTCCCGTGATGGGCCCCAGCTCCACCGAGCCATTGAGGTGAACCAACTCAACGGGAAGGTCGAGCGCATCGAAATATTCCCGGGCGCAGTGGGTGAATTTGCTGGCGACGCGGCAGTGGGCGGGCAGATCAGCGGCCCGGGTGTAACCACTTCTCTCCTGAACCGCCACGGCCATGCGGCAGCCGCCAAAGCCCAGGTCCACCAGTTGAGCAACGGGGAGTTGATGCTCTTTGAGCACGTCGTAACCCACCACCCCCAGCTGAGCCTGGCCGTAGGCCACATAGGTGGGCACATCGCCGTTGCGAACCAGAAGGGCCCGGGCGCGCCCGCAAGGGGTGGGCACCATCAACTGACGGTTGTTCTTGTCCAGAACAGCGGAGAAATCAAGACCAGCCGCCGCAAAGCGGGCCACCGAATCTTTGAGCAGCGCTCCTTTGGCCAACGCGACGGTGATCATGGGTCCAGCGCTGACCGGTTAACCAGGCAGGACTTTAACGATGCATTCCTCACTTCATGCCCTGCCGGTGCTCCAGGACAACGTGATCTGGATCTGGGTGAGGGGCGCGGAGGCCGCGGTGATCGACCCTGCCGTGGCGCCGCCGGTGCGCGAGTGGCTGGATGAACGGCAGTTGCGCCTGGCCGCCGTGCTGCAGACCCATCACCACGCCGACCACATCGGCGGCACACCGGAATTGCTGAAACGCTGGCCCCAGGCTGCGGTGATTGCCTCCGCTGAGGACCGGGAGCGGATTCCGTTCCAAACGATGCCGGTGCGGGATGGGGACCGGATCACTGTTCTTGCCCATGAGGTGGAGGTGCTGGATGTAGCGGCCCACACCCGGGCCCACATCGCCTTTTTCATCCCGAACCCGGAGGGCGGCGAGATCGGGCCCCTGTTGTTCTGCGGGGACACCCTGTTCAGCGGGGGCTGTGGCCGACTGTTTGAAGGCAGCGCTGAACAGATGCATCAGGCCCTGCAGAAACTGGCGGAACTGCCCGAGGCCACAAGGGTTTGTTGTGCCCACGAGTACACCGAGGCCAACCTGCAATGGGCCGTGGAGCAACGCCCCAGCGACGCCGTTCTGGCTGAGCGCTACCTGGAGGTGCGGAGGCTCCGTGCCCAAGGAGAACTCAGCCTGCCCAGCAGCATCGCCATGGAACGCCGCACCAACCTGTTCATGCAGGCCGGTTCAGCCGCGGAGTTGGCCGTGCTGCGCCAGCACAAGGACCAGTGGCGGCCGGCATGAGCGATGGCGGAGCAGGGGATCACCAACGGCGATGATCGTGATGACTGCTGTTGAGAACCAACCCATGAGCGCCAAGGCCATCACCACTCAAGACGCCCCTGCACCGGTTGGGCCTTACAACCAGGCAGTGCTGGCCGGCGAGTGGCTCTATTGCTCCGGGCAGATTCCATTGGATCCAGCCACCGGCGCGATGGTGGGGAACGGTGATGTGGCGGCGGAAACACATCAGGTGCTGAAAAACCTCTGTGCAGTGCTGAAAGAAGCTGGCGCCACCCCGGCTCAGGTGGTGCGCACCACGGTGTTCCTGGCGGACCTGGGCGATTTCGCAACCGTGAATGGCATCTATGCCGAGGTGTTCGGCGAGGGGGTCAGCCCAGCGCGCGCCTGCGTTCAGGTGGCAGCCCTCCCCAAGGGAGCACGGGTGGAAATCGACTGCGTCGCCTGGCTCGGCAGCTGAGCCTGGCCCGCGGGGGCATAGGTTGGAACTGGCTTCAGTGGTCCTATGCCTCAGGCAAAACTCACCATCGGTGAATTAGAGGCGGGATATCCGATGTATTGCAAGGCGCTGCGGCGTCTCCTCCAGCAGGGAAAAACCGTTCAAGACATTGAGCGCACTGTCTGCTGGGGGCATCTGGAAACGCTGAACCGCTGCCTGCCCACCCGCTACAAATCGCCCTCCTACCTGCTGGCACTGATCCGCCGCGACCTGGAGAACCCAAAAGAGGATTGAGACGAGTTGTCTCAGCGTTTTTCCAGCGTTCTCGTGGTCAACGCTTCAATTTGAACTGAAAAGAAGCGTTAAATCAGGCTGAGAATCAAGGGCCTGGCATGAGCCGCTGTATTTTTCGCAAGCCCAAAAGGCGACTCAAGCTGAGTCAGGGACTGGGCGTGGTCACGGTGATGCTGGGAGCGGCCCTTTGCCTGGAACTGCAGAGCGAGCTGAATCCCAAGCCCTCGACGATGCAGGGGACACCCCTGCTGGGAGTACGCGGGACAATGCAGGGATGGAGATCGAACAGCTCGAGCAGATTGCCGCAGTGATCGTGACGGCTGGGCTGGTGGCCGGAAATTTCCTGATGTTCACCCCCTGGCGCAATGGGGAGGATCCCAGGCAGCGGCAACCGCAGAGCCTGATGCCCCAGAACGAGTCTGTTGTTTCTGATCGCCCGAAGCCGTAAGCCATGCAGACATCCCAACGCCTGGATTCGTGATCTCCTTAGGGTGACTTGATGCACCCACTCGAGCTGTTCGATCGTTTTCGTCGCTGGTTTGGCTGGGTCGCGCCAGGACGACAGCTGTGGGAACGCAAGCCTGAGCAAGTGGCCCCGGATCGCTCTGATGACTGGCTCTTGGAGCCGCCGAGCCTGGACGAGGCCCGTTTGCTCTTTCCTCAGCTGGATGAAGAGCGGGCCTTGCTTCGTTACCAGCAACTCCGCCTTGAAATGCGAGAGCGTGACGGCCGCGGATTTTGATCAGCCACCCCACGGTGCCGCCGGTGCCCTGAGTCAATGCGCGAGTCAGCTCATGTATCGGGCTGAACAGTTGAGCCATAACTGAAGTTCTACGGGACGGGGCAAGTCCAGCTACAGCAAGGTGAATGCGTCAGCCGGGTTGCGATTGGAAACAGCACCCGGCTTTCTTATGCCGCCACGGTGCAGCCCGATCTAGCTCGCTTCTGGAGCCCAAAGCTTGCAGCGGGTCTGGCTACTCCTTGTCTTTCCTCAGCTTCTCGAAAGCTGCCATCACGTTGGCAGTGGCTACCGCCTGCGACTCTCCAGTGACCCGCATCCGCCTCTCAACCAATTTCTCCACGAGCTTCTGGGTGGAGTCCATTCAGCGATGAACCAGGAATGCCAGGACGTAGCCGATCAGCAGACCTTTGCCGAAGGTGATCCACAGCATTTGGTATTTGCTCAGACCAAAGCGTTGTCTGATCCGCTTGATAAACGTCTTATGCCACAGCAGGACAGAGCAGGTCTGCTTCGCCTTCTTTGACTTCTTGGATTTCTTGCCCATCCATCCATCCTGCCCTCAACCAACCTCAGATGCCCAGCCGAGCTCCTTTGGCCAGGTGGGCGCCCAGAGCTTGCACCACTTCATCTTTTTGTACCAACACGGGGCATCGAGCGGGATCATCGCCGCGCATTGGCAACAAAAAAACCAACCAAAGGCTGGGCTTCTCTTGAATGGAGCCAAGGAGACTCGAACTCCTGACCCCCTGCATGCACTGCGTCTAAGCCCTTCGCCAAAAACCAAGTCCTAGACAAGCAAAGGCCATTGCAAAACAGGGGTTTCAAGGAATGCAAGCTTGACCTGCACCAGCAAGCCATTGCAAGTAAAGGCAGAAATCACACCTAGAAATCACACCAACCCGCGGCATACTGAGCACCTGACTGGCAAGCAGGTGCTCATGGTCAAAACAGCTCCTTGGCTCAAGGACCTGCGGGGCACCATCAAGCGCACCTACGGACCTGGCTGGGTGTTGGAGGAACGTTCTGGCTTTTTCAAAATCCAGCGTCGTGAGGCAGGCAACGCCAGGGAAGGCAAGCGCCCCACCATCACCACCAAGATTCGTTTTGCTCCCAGCAGCAGCACTGAGGTGCTCGTCCTCATCGGTGAGCTGAAGCGAAAAATGGCTGACCTGGGGCTAGGGCTCTATGCGGCCCACTCGCTGATCAGCAGTGCTGCAGAAGATGAGAACTCCGGCGGCACCAACTGGCCCGAGGTGGTCAAGCGATACGAAGCCAGCCGCGTCGGCACAGGACAGGTCAAAGCTGCAACATATGACCGCGAGGAACGCCGTCGCATCGAACGCACCATCGAGCTGATCAACGCCAAAGGACGCGAGGCAGCAAATGATGGTCCCGGTGTCATGCGGAACTACACCAGCCAGCACCTGGCAGACCTCAAGCTTGGTGGCGTCGGACGCAAGCGTGCGCTTCTTGATGTTTCACGCTTCCTGCGCTTCGCGGTGACCAAATGCGGCGCAGAACAAAGCTGGCTTCCTATTGAGGGCGCCGACCTCCAAGACCTCATCGGCCTGTCGGAGACGAGGAAAGAAGACAAAGTCCCGGTCAAACCAGAACAGCTATTCGGGCTGATCGACAGCCTTTACGAGAAGCCGGAGCTACGCCTCGCCGTCACCTTGGTGGGCCTGTTCGGTCTACGACCAGCCGAACTCAAAGCAATGCGCGTGGAGGACGGCAAGCTCAAAATCGGCAACGTCAAACGCAACCGGGCTACAGCAAAGGCTCCTAAACCCGATCGCGTTGCCTATCCACTGGAGATTTCAGAACTCGCAGGTGCATCAGGTCAGGCTCTGGCTCAACTCAGCAGCGGGCTGGTCAAGCTGCCGGTTGGGATCCTGAACGCCCAAGACTTCAAAACCTGCGGGCACACCTTCAGGCAATACCTCGATCGCCATCCCTATTGGGCTGCGCTGGTGAAGGCCAACCCTGGGCTCTCCCCGTACAGCCTGCGGCACGGCTACGCCTACCGAGGAGCCCTAGCCGGCATACCTCTCAGACAGCTCGCCGCATCAATGGGCCACGATTTGCGCACCCACATGAAGCACTACGGCCAATGGACTGATGAGGCTGGCCTCGATGTTGCCTTTGGTGCCGCCAACGCCAAGCTCACCGCGTCACCGACCCAGCGTCAGCAGCAGATGCAGCAACAGCAGTAGTCAGCTAATTGGAGCGATAGGTATAAGCAGTTACCTCAAAAGTCTAGGATTCAAGAGAATTTCAGGCTAATTCACGCATTTACATGTCGACCTTAATTGCAGCTACAGCATTAATTCTGGGAGTTTCTGGTGACATCAAATACCCAGCAATCTGCAAGGACACCTATTTAAGCGACGTGCAGATCAAAAATGTAGCAAAGACCGAGAGGGCTTTATCTCGCAAGCCTGGCTGTATGAAAATAGGCGAAGAAGTTATCAGCGAAGGAGATAGAACTGGTGAGACCTTTTCGATTTTCACTTGCTGCACTTCTCTTTGATTGATGGAGCTGGAGATTAATGGGCGCCCCATCAGCGTTCGCTTTAAAAGCGACGCGGTCGTGGCACAGAGAGTCGCGGCTCATATCCTGCGCCGCATAAAAGAAGACGATTGGCTTCCTTTTCAGTCCAAAAATGATGCGCTGCAGTCATGGCAAAAGCTTGGGGGCATTCGCGTTCAGGTATTGAGGGCCTACGACCTGATCTGATCAGCGCACTGGCGGGGGGCAGCGTCTCCAGCCCGTCTTCTGCATCGCCTGCCAAGCCTCAACAGCGTTGTACCGCAGTAGCCCTACCTTTCTCTATCTCAGTCGATTAGGGAACACAGCGATTGCTAAGAGCTGTGATAATGATCTCTTCTGCATCTGGTTGGCCTTGGATCACAAAGGCTTCCTGCTCCAAAGCAAAGTTGATGGGCTTGTAATGCGTACGGAGTAAATATTGGATCCGACTGTTGACCACTGGGTCAACTCTGCGTTGAACACCGATTAACGAGAGATCGCCATTGGGGCAACTCTGAGCGGCATGGACAGCCTCATGAAGAAATACCGATCTTGCAATGCCCAGCTCACGAACTAAGGGGGAGATCTCAAGTCGTCTTTCAGAAGGAATAAATCGCCCATAGGCTTTACCTGGTGGCTGTCGCTCCTCGATGGAGAAGCCATGGCGTAGAAGGGCGCGATACAGATCATTGAGGTCGGCAGCAGAAGCCGACGTTGGTAGCAGCATGAATAACGCAACTGCTTTTAAAAGACGCAGAAAAGGAATTGACAAGCAACGCTGCTGCTCGGAGTACAGCACCCGTTCACCACCAGCCTTTTCTGGCGCCTCGTGGAAGCTGCGGTCCTTGTTGGGTATACCCCAGTTCTAAGCCAGACTAGGTGGCATACCGAGCCTTGTGTAATGAAACGGCTAATGCTGCTGCTCACCCCTCTGCTGGTCTCGGCAAACCCTGTTAGCGCTTGGGAGAGATTTGTTCCAGATGAAGGTTACAAAAACTGTGTCGATACAGCTCTAAGAGAGTGGTTGGACCAAGAGAAGTGGAGATCCTTGAACAGAGTTGAGAAGAGCGCCTACAAGTCCTTGGCTCACCAACGTTGCAATTCGTCAGTGCCGGAGCAATTCCTAACTGACATGGGGAAATAGGCAAGGTTTCTTGCATTGCAGGTGAGCCTTCAAAGCCAAAGCGCGACGCAGGTGTTAACTGTCCTCAGCCAGCTCAATCACGTTGCGTAGCGTCATCCACTGCAGCTCCGTCCAAGGTGGTGCCCCCCATTGCGGCAGGTCCAACACCTGAAGAAGAAGTGCAAGCTGTGGGAACCGACGTGGCAGAAGGAAGTGGGCTGGTCTCCCGAAGCGACTGACGCCAGACTGAGAAAAGAAATCAGCTTTGTATGGACGACCGCTTAAAGGTCGCTATCAGCGCGGTGCTCATTGCGGCAATGTTTGTAACCGCAGCTGGCGGGAACTGGTTGACGTTCCTTTTCTTCGCCGCCATGGCGGTCATTGTGACTTGGGAAACCAGCTAATCAGGCGCCATCCACGGGGTTAATGCTGACCTTGTAATGCATATAGCTTCTAAGATCTGAACCGCTACTTTCGTAGAAAACAAAGTTGATCCAATCAAAAGATCCCTAGTGTTTTCTTCTTGCAATAGCCAGCGCCAATATTCATCCAGCCCGACTTGCAAGCTTTGCCGTTCGTAGGTGCTACCTCGTAATAAATGGGAGAGACGCAATTCGTGTCGAGGGTGTTCAGGTAACCCAGAGGACATTGGTCATGACCTGAAGCCTTAGGGATCTCCTTTTGAGCCCACGCTGAAGGGGTTGCTGAAGCGATTACAAGCAGTGCGAAGAGAGCTTCTTTCATGTCCAGATCATCTGAGCAACCTTTTTATAGCCATGCCTGCAGAGGGAGCTCCAAGTGGTCAGTGGCTGAATCAGAGAGCTGCTCAAGGGGGCTACCCCCTGACCCACCGCCACAGTCGAGACGACGTGGCACAAGGTAATGGGCTGGGCTCCCGAAACAGGCTAATTGCGTGACGTCAGCCCCCTCTATCGGTGGGGCTGACTTCCAACAGCCGTTACCGAATCAAAGATGCGGGACTACGGAACCGCGAGGAGAAACATGTTCGCCCCGAGCGATGCGGTATCCGCTTAAACAAGTTCGCCGCTATACAGGCGCTTGTTGCAAATGCACTAACTCTTTTCAGAGATTTGAAGAGCGCAGAAAACTCCCCATGGCAATCGCTCGTGCCAAGGGAGCTATTTCTGCCAGCTACCAGGTCGCTCTCCCGGTGCTGCCAAGACGAATCTCTGGTGTCACGCAGTGGTGGTCTTGGACACCAAATATGGGAGCTATCGCCGGACTTTGCAGCGACTTTTCGGACAGGTTTTAGTTTCCAGAAAATCTTCCGTGAACCTCTGTTCAGTGGTATCGCGGACCACCGACGAGACGCCTACCAGCCCGTGCCCAAAAGCCATCAGGCGTCGATCATGCAACTTGCCGTTCCAGCTTGAGGAGATGTCGGCGCCCGGCTGCCGCAGCCAGCTTTTCCTCTTCTATTTCAGCCCGCAGAAACCTTTTTCTCTGGGCTGACTCGTAACCACTCAGATCTGTCTGTTTTTTGGAATGTGGCTTGGGCTTCGGTTTGTCCAAACCCATCAGCAGCGGGTGGATTCCTCTTCGGCTCATTGAACTGGCTTGATATGTGGTTCTCGCGTAGTGGTCTGCCTGACCCAGCCGCGTGGAATCAATATCTCGACATTGGACAAGGATTGCGGTGTAGGCGACGACATTTGCACTCAAACGTCGATAACGGTTGGCTTCACCTGATCCAACGCCACGGGCAAGACATCACGACATAGGTAGGGGAGGTGAATGCATGGAGCGGAGCTTCAACCAAAAACTCGCTGTGTATCCGCCCGAACGACAAAGGGGTTGACGCCTCCCCTATTAATGGGCTGTAGCAACCGCTACCAACAACGTTCACCTCGCTTCTGCGAGGCGCAGATCACCAGGCCAAGGAACGGGGACCTGGATTTCTGAGGAACCTCAAATGACCCTGACCTATCGCGGCCAGAAGTACGACCAGCAGAAAGTGGCTGGCGCTTCCGCTAAGCCTGCTCTGACCTACCGCGGCGTTTCTTACGCCAAGTGATCAAGGCTTAATCAGAAGATCCCAGCCCCTGCCTTCGGCGGGGGCTTCTTTTTGCCTCGCGTTATCCACAAACCAAGTGGCCCCCTGCCTGCAGCCTCGAGCCTCGAAATGCCTCGCAAGCACTACTACTAGTGCTTCAAGCCATAAAAAAACCCGCTGTGACGTGCACATCGGGCCAGGTGATGGGGGAACTGACAATATGGCCCAGCTCTTAGCCACTGCCTAGCCCCACATTTGGTGTCTTAAGAGTCGGTACAGAACTTCACCGCACTATGTCCGGAATATGGATTTGTTGGCACTTCTGAGTCCAACGAGGCTAGTTTTGTCCAGTCCGGTCGGGTGATGGGGATCAACCGAAAGGATTAGCGACCTCGGAGACACCTCCGGGGTTTCTTTTTGGGAAATGGCCTCCAACCAAAAATCTGGCTAAGGGTTGAGTTCAACCATCCCGATCTAAATGACCTCTGGATATCCAGAAACAACGGAGCAGGATCCATCGGCGCCAATCCAGCCTGGGGATCAACGCGAACGACTCGCAAAGTTCGTTAGCGAATTGTGGGCACAACGCCGACACGTTGTTGAGACTCGTCGCCGCATCGAAAAGAGATTCGCGGATGAGAACGACTGGTTTGTCCGCAAAGACACTGAACTCGTGGACTGAACTCCCGTCTGGCTACTTAGAAGCGTCCCCTTAAGTATCGCTTGTAGGAGCGGCTTTTTCTTTTTCTGTAGAGGCGTTGATAACGGCCACCGCAGGGCTTTCAGCGAAACGGTCAATAGTGTCCTGATGTTGTCGGACATGTCCGGGCTGTGTTAGCACGAAGTTAAGTAAACCAACTTTGCCGTGTATTGCATCCATCGTGAAGAAGGTCCCGATCGTTGGATTCAGGACCTGTGCTTCAAGACAGAGCTAAGAGCTTTTGTCCGAGCAAGAACGATGTCGAAGGTTAAAGGCTGCAACTACAGAGTTGTCCATCAGGCAACTAACGACGTGGTTGCTGTCATCGAGAAGGGCAAAGCCTCAGCTGTTTAAAGCTACAACGGGAATCCAAAGCTCCCGTTGAAATTGCTTGCAAACGGACGCAGACTCACCAAGCTCTGTATCCACGTTGATACAAAGCATGTTTTGCGTTGAGCGAAACGTCGGCACCGACTTTTGGGTTCAGGAACAGTGCTTTAAGACTGAGTTCCAAGCCTTCAGCAATGCCCGCACCAAATCGCTGAACTTCTTCGGGCTCTATCGAGTCATCTACGAAAGTCCAGGCAGCTCCGGTGAGGTGCTGAGGATTTCAAAAGGGAAAGCGATCCTGGCTGAAGATGACCGACTCGTTGGATAAGTGCTGGTGCCTAAACAGCGGAAATTCCGTGGTTTGGGCTAGCGCATCAAAGGCATTGCTAGAGCAAGGGTCCAGGCAAAAACTGTGTACAACGTCGTCAAGCAAGAAGCTCCCGACCGTTGGGTCAAGGAGCTCTACTTCCAAACGGAATTCAGGGCTTACCTGTGTGCCCGCACAAAGTCGAAGGCGCTGATGTGCACTTACATGGTGGTTGACGCGACCACTAACGAAGTGACCTCGATCGTTCGTCACGGCAGGCCCCTCATCGCATGAGTGATGCTGACAGCGCCATCTGCCTGATCAGGGTTACCACATTTAGCGCCACACTGTTGTCGTGGAAGCTCTTCTACTGCTGTTGATGGCAATGACCTTCCTGCTGCTGAGGAGGATCGTTAGAAGGTCTTATGCACGCTCCTACAAGCTTCCGCCTCAACAGGTTGATCTCGATGAACTCCGAAGGAAAGCCGGGTCATAAGGTCTATGAGAGGGCGAGCGGCAATCACCAGGAATCACGCAGCAAGCGTCAGGTGCAGATGCCGAAACAACAAATGAAGGCATGAAACGACTACTACTACTCTTGATCTCACTGGTCTTGGCAGATCCAGCCATTGCCTTTGATGGGGGTTGGTATGACAAAGAGGAAAAGCCAGAACTTTCTACTGATAAATCAGAGACACTCGCAAAGTATTCAGAGTTTCACCAATCCTGTATGGACATCCAAATGACCATGTGGGGAGAGGCTGCAGAATTAATGGAAGATCTGGCTACAGCACACTGCTACTGCGAATACACCAAGCTTGAAGACTTGGAAAGTATTACTTGGGCAGACAAGAATGCTGCTGAGATTGAATGCGCCAACCAAGGCACAATCAGTAAAAAAGAAGCTTTCATCTGGGGGGCTCTTCCACTGCATCGTCAACGCTTAGAAGAAGAGCAGAAATAGTCCTAAACCCCTGCAGCTTGATCGTTAACGCCTAAGGAAAACGCTGTCTACTCGCCACTGGCATAAGCCCTGCAGAGTCTTCTGCAACCCATCAACGTCAAGCAAACGCTGCCCACTGGGCATCTGAATGTGCACATGTGCATCCAGCCAGCCGTCATTCATCAGCTTGTACAGCTGTGAACGACTTTTATACCCAAGGTGCCTGGCAGCGGCACTCACACTCATGAGTTGCATTGCTCTGTCTCCCGATGTCTCTAAATGTCCAATGTTTTGACAACCAATGTCTAGAGGATCAATGCGCCTTCGGATGACCCACGTTGATTTGGCTCAAAAGGACCCTGTTCGCGCCAATAGCGCCGTGACTGAGGACTGCTCAATGAGTCATCCGCAGGGTTAGGCACCTTCGGGGAGTCGTCATCAATAAGCTGCACTGTTGACACTGATAGTTATTACTAAGTCTATGTCTATTGAAATGACTGATTGACCAGAGCTAGTGGTGAGTTGTCGTTGTAAATAAGACATGACATCAGAAGTAACAGCACTACAAATGGCGCTGCCTCTGTTCAACACCAAGATCACAAGTCACAGGTGCAAGCACTGCGGAGGTAGTGGTTACAAGAAGAGCAGATATGACGGCTACATGCACGTCTGCAGCTACTGCAGCGGAACGGGCAGAAAGCTTGTCCTGACTCGGAAGTACGACATAGAAAAAGGGCCAGCCTGACGCCGACCCTAAGTTCATTGTCCTTTCAAAAGATCAGGACATTTTGGCGAAGAGCTTCTTGTGGTAATCAACCACGTCCTGACAGCCGATAACAGGAGTGAAGTCCATTTCAATGCCGAACTGAGCACGCCATGGTGCGAAGTGCTCAAAGATTTGAGCATCACTTTCAGCTTTGAAGAGGATCGTCACTCGGCCTGCGCCAGGAGCGTGCACGCGGAACAACATTTCAAAGCCATCAAAGTTATCCAGCTTTGCCATTTCGCCTGAATCCCACAGCTCACAGAAGCTCTTGTAGGCAGCCAGTTGGCCTTCAATCTCAGGAAAAACGCAATCTGCGAGATACATCTGCATGACAAGCCAAAACAAGAAGACAGCCACGTCGTAGCCACCACCGTTGCTCTCAACTCATCAGGTGCTCGCGTCGTGACAAAAGAGATACGCGATCGGGTCCTGCATCGCTGCGAATGGATCTTTTGGGCGGCACACCAACACAATGGTTCCGCATCACCAGAGCCATCGTTGCCGGTGTTGTCGCTGATATGGCCGAGGACCTCGACGACGCAGAGCTTTCCCTGGTCGAGGAGCACTTCATCTCAGCGGGGTTGCTGTGATGTCAGTCCTTCTTCTCTCCGTACAGATCCCTGTAGAAGTCCTTGGCCTTCAATCCATCAGCAACAGCTGGGATTTCATTCACCGAAGGGAGACACAGCATCGCCACTCGTGGCTCCTGCCTATACGAGCCGCCGTATTTGAAGTTGGCTTTCCAAGCGCCGGGAAGGCCAAGTGTCGAAGCATTGGGCGTTCTGATTTGAGCGACGTGATCTGCGGTCGCTTCGCAGTCTTCAAGCGAGTCGAAGTCCAGAACTGCAATCGGATTGGTATCGGATCTCGGAATGATCAACATGCGCGCCGGGCCTGCATGAGCAGCAGAAGAGAGTCCGATCGAGGCCACCAAGGCCAATGGAGCCAGTCCCTTCATCACCAATTAGTCGTTTCCATCCAGGTGTAGCCATGACCACGAAGCATGAGATCAGGCGACGCAGAGCTGTCGGTAGTCGAGGAGCACTTCATCTCAGCGGGGTTGCTGTGATGTCAACGCGATTGTTCAAACCATTCCTGAAGATCGCCAGACAAGCAGATCGTCAAGTCGGCACTGCTGGGCGAATTCGTTACGTACCACCATTCATCAGCACCAGAAGTTCCTGAGAGGTAAACCCATGTGTCCCCTCGACGACTGCACTCACCCGCCACATAGACCCATTTGTCAGCACCGCTGGTTCCAGACAAATAAACCCATTTGTCAGCACCACTGGTTCCAGTGATGTAGACGCTCATATCTACGTATTGAGCGTTTATTGGCCGCGGGAAAAGTGAAGTGGACAACAGAAGTACAACCGCAGCAAGCCATCTGCTCTTCATCGCCAGTTACTCACTACTTCTTAGATAGCCATGACCACTCAGACCGAAAACAAGATCCGCATCCGTAAGGCAGCCGGATGGATCCTGCAGGGGCACTCCGTCAGCCACGTTGTGGCCAGGCTGGCCGAATTCGAGGGGGTCAGCAGACGTACGGCCCGGCGGATCGCAGGCAAGGCAATGGATCTAGTCCACAAGGACCTTGAGGCAACGAACGTAGAGAACCCTCAAATGGCCACGGTTTTGATCCACAACCTGCAGGAGTGCATGGCCCGCGGGATGGAATCGAACAACATCGGTGCCGCTGTTGCCGCTGCTCGTGAGCTGAGCGCGATGTTGGGCATCGGGGTGCACAACCGGCGCACGCCGCACCACCAATACCGGAGGTAGTGGCGGCCCGTCAGGTAGCAGGCTGGAGAGATCGAGTTGATTTGCTCAGATGGCTCGGTCGGCATTTGTCGCGTTGCTGTCCCTGTTTTTTGCTGGAGCGCCTGCAATGGCGAGATGCAGCTTTCGGGACCACCCCCCCTCCGTGCAATCACCGCGGGGCGATGGCAGGCATCAGATATGGATGCAGCATCCAGTCCAGTGAAGGCTGGTACGAGATCAAGATGAATGGGTCGAGCTTCACGGCCAAACAGCTCTGCAAGCACTACCCGCCGCCTGGCTATTGCAGCTGCTCTGACTACGCGATGTATTGATCCAGATCACGCCGCCACTGTGCCTCCCATATCGACTTCGGTCACGGATGCCCAGTGTTCACACTGTCGGGTCAGATGCTCACCGTGCTGGAGCAGGCCCCGGCGGAGCGTGCAGCCGAGCAGCGTGTGGCAGTGGCCATCAACGCCCCAGGAAAAGTGCTGGCACGTCATGCAAACCCGTGCTCCCCTGAAGGGGACGAGATCTCGCTCGTCTACCCAGGCCCATTCCTCCATCGTTCATCTGCAAATACAGATGTACTAACTGGGGTCTGTTGAGGGATGCCAGGTCGTTGTGCCAGTCCCACTCCGATCTCACTGGCAGGCTGAGTCTCACGACTGCTGGACTGTCCTTGGTCACTGTCTCTTAGACCGCTACGCAGCACTGCCACGCATCAGTTCCGACACGTTGGGCATTGGGTCTGACTTGCCATCGGCCAGAGAGATGGCGTTCCTTCCTGAAGGGAAGACGACCTGTCCCCAGAAGCGCATCAGTAGTGATTTAGGAGATTCACTTCTCCCCTGCCAGTAGGGGGGTGTCGATGATCCACTGTGGAGAAGACCTTGGTCCGAGGACCCAACGAGAGAACTCAACAACCAAATCGCGGAACTTCAAGCCCGAGTCGCCTTCCCGCAGCACTGGAGCAGCGGTGAGCAGCAGCAGCACATCGAAAAGCTCCGTCAGCTCACCTACGAAAAAAGCCGTCTGACTGATCGATCAGACTCCTCTCCTATGGAGCAAGCTCATCACTGAAGAACTCTCCTACAAGTCAGTTGGTGCATGGCTTGCCAACGAATCACAGCAGCTTTACTACCAATTCACCGCATCCAAGGATGGCTCTCAAGGCGAGTCGATTGTCATGCGCAGCTTCCATTGGCGACCACCTGACGACCCGATCCCTCAGGGGAGTCAACTGATGACACGACAAGAGGCGCTGGAGAAATGGAATGCACTCAAATCCATGGGTTGGAGGAGATGCGCCGGTCCCCTGCGATAGGTCAGTGAATGAGCGAGCCGAGTCCGTATAGGCATTCGGCAAATGGAGCAAAACCAGCGGTAGTCCAGAGTGCTGTGATGAAACAGCCGAACACTCAGCAACTCCGGGCTCTACGGCTGTCTGCACTCGCGAGAGACAACAAGGTTGTCAATGCCATTCGCTGCTCGATCACTCAGGCCCCTGATGCTCTGGTTAAGGAGTTGATGGATGTTCATGGGTGGCCTGCGCATGAAGCTCTCTGTGCAGTTCAGCAGCTTCAGCAAGATGTCCTCGAGGACACGACGAAACAGGTATCTGCGTGAAGCAATCGCTCGCGGCGGCCAAGATTTGGTTGGGTGATTGCAGTCCTATTCACCTCTTGCCATCGCTTGAAGTGAGGGCTCACTGGCATTCGATGCACACACGATTCGTATGTCTACGTTGCGAGTGTCGTCCTCTTCAGGGACATGGGATTCGACGGAGTAGACAAGACAGACCGTTTCATCATTGCCGCCAGGCGACGTGCCGAAGCTGCATTACATGAAACGTCTCCAAAGCTGACAGCACTTGAGAAAGCGATGTGGCTCAAGTTGAAGCGAGGTGAACGCCCCCGCAAAAACAACAAGGCGTCCTAGGGAACTGCTCACCTGCACTTCAACAAAGGAGGAGGCCGCCCCTCCCGGGTGGAAGAGACGGCCTAGCTCGCTCGCTTGTGCATCTTTAAACCCGTGATGTGATCAGGGGTTGAGAGGCCAGCCCACCTACGACAGGAATGGGGTGACCTCTCCTATTGCTCGCTTCCGACACCCCTGTAGTGGCAGAACAGGGGCCATGCCGTATGCCATTGCTGGCGTCGGGCGAAGTGTCGGGCTTTCAGGTTCCTGGGGCCATTACGTCCAGGTGTTGGGCTGGCTTCCTTCAGGGCACCTACGAACGGTGCAGAGGAGAGTCGACTGTTCTGACGCACTTCAGTGTCTTCACAGACGAGTAGCCCACGGTTGGGTGGAAACTGTTGGAGCAGGGACCTAAAAGGCAGGCAACTTCTACGGATTGCTCAGGTGGAGTGTCGGCCGTCATTGGCGCCTCCGATCTCGATGTACTAACTCTCGTCAGCGGGCACGCACAAGGCAATCAGCCTTAACGCTCATTGCCTTTCAGGCCCGAACCATCCGATGTTGGTTTCGATTTGCTTGTCCAGGGAGACATGGTCATAGATCTTTTGGGCGGCACACCAACACACCAGAAATCACACCAAGCAACGGATCGCTCCACTACTCGACTAACCCCAGAAACAAGAAAGCCCAGTCATTGATTGGGCTTCAAAGAATGGAGCCAAGGAGACTCGAACTCCTGACCCCCTGCATGCCATAGAGGCACTTTGGACGCCAAAAACCTCTGCAAACACTGGGCTGGCGCTTAATTAATACAATCTATGTGCGCAGAAAGGTGCGCAGAATTGTCCTACTTCAAGGCACCTATCAGGCTGAGATCACAGTCAAAATTGATCAACGTCGATTTGATCCTTGCTGATCTGCGACCTGAACAACTCTGCGGCAGTAAGCGATGAACTCCTCAGGGGGCATATCCCCCTTGGCGTCATTTGTCTGCCAGCTGACGATTTCAAAGTCAGGGACCGGTTCTGCTGTGATGTGATCAATCGTCGGCAGCAGGGAGAAGCGCCTCTTGTATTCAGCGCCCTCGGCCTTCGCGTCGTCGTTGTTGTACGTGCCAAGCAGCTTTGGATCGAGCTTGGACCCGTCGTATGGGTCAGAGCCGTTGCAGCGGTGAAATGCCTCGTTAATGGCTTCTATCGCTTGCTTGACGGTGTATTGACCACCACGCCTCTTGTCGCGCCTGGTGACTGCCACAGCCTTCCGCTGGATCAGTTCGCTGTACTTGCCATCGCTTACCCCAACCCAGCCAGGAGCACTCCAACTCACGCCACCACCTGTCATCCACTGCCCCCTTGATAGCCATGACCAACCTGCTCGATCACATCCCCCAGACCCCTCTCCTCGAAGGCATTCAGGACTGGCCCAAGAGCTGTAGCCGGGAGGAATGGTTCCGCATCACCAGAGACATCGTCGCCGGTGTTGTCGCTGATATGGCTGAGGACCTCAACGACACAGAGCTGTCGATGGTCAAGCAGCACCTCATCTCAGCGGGGTTGCTGTGATGTCACCACCGTCCTTGCCAGTTGCATTCAGGGTTCATCAGCCAAACCTTCACCGGCATCGATCCTTCTTCTTGTCCTGCAATCTGCGTGTAGCTGCCTCTTCCTGCCCAAGCAGCAGGAATCGAGGCAATGGCAATCGCCAAGGCAAAGGTCGCAGCGGGTTGCAGGTAGTCCTTCACGAGATCGGAGTCACTTTCCCGTAGATAGCCATGACCACCCAGACCGAGAACAAGATCCGCATCCGTAAGGCAGCTGGATGGATCCTTCAGGGGCACTCCGTCAGTCACGTTGTGGCCAGGCTGGCCGAAACCGAGGGGGTCAGCAGGCGTACAGCCCGGCGGATCGCAGGCAAGGCAATGGATCTCGTCCACAAGGACCTTGAGGCAACGAACGTAGAAAACCCTCAAATGGCCACGGTTTTGATCCATAACCTGCAGGAGTGCATGGCCCGCGGGATGGAATCGAACAACATCGGTGCCGCTGTTGCCGCTGCTCGTGAACTGAGCGCCATGTTGGGCATCGGGGTGCACAACCGTCGGCCGCGGAACCACTACTACCGGCGCTGATTACTTACAGAATTTCTTCCTCACGATCATGATTGCACCGCCGGGTGATCCAGGCTCTGGGGGCATCCAAACTCCTGGAACTGATCGATCTATTTGTACATATGTTGATGCGATATTTCTTTTGCAACTGGCTCTAAGCCACTCATACCTTGCCACATCTTGATTTTTTTTACTCATGTCGCCTTTTAAGGTTCTATAAAAGAATGCGAATGTCACTACATCTCCTGTCTTTTCTACGCCATCGTTGTAATAACTCTGTCCGTCTGGCTTGTCATAGTTGTTTATCCACTCACCGCTAGCCATGTCCGGTGAAATAGTGGGTATTGGGGCGTCCCATAGGTAGGCAGTTTCTGATGTGTATCCCCAATCTGCCTTCGCAGCTGTCCTCTTGCAGTACAGCTTCGCTACGGACTCGATTCCGGATCCTCGGGGAATGACCGCCCAGGGCTGATTCTGCGCCAAGACACCATTCAGCCTGCTATAAAAATCTTTGTTTTTGCAATTCATATCTACTCTTCCTTCGGCTTGGACTCCATTGTCAAGCGTGAATTTTGCTTGAAACCTGAAGGAATTTTCATTCAGGGGTTCGTACGTCGAAGTCCTTATCCAAAGAGATGCAACTCCGTTCTCATTGAAACCTACAGGTATCCAAGTATTTTTACCTGATTCATCTTTAATTTGAGATCGATCTACTGGCTCACGTGGCTCACGATCGTTGTCCCTCATACCACGCGGAGATCTCATTTGCGCTAACAAAGATGTCTCTGCATTTGATGCCTGGCTTGCATCAGCAAACACGATGCTCAGCCCAACTGCGCTGAAGGCGAGGAGGGATACAACGGGCTTCATACAGGGATTGCCGCTACTCCTGATTCTTAGCGAGTCTGTGCCAGTCCAGCCTCGATCTCACTGGCAGGTTGAGTCTCAAGATTGCTGGACTCGATCTGGACGCGACGAAGGTTGTCTCGTCGCATCCCATTCCCGTCTCAGTCGCCGGGACCCCAGGCCCCGCAGGACCCGAGTCTCACCAGATCAGCTGGACTGTCCTGCGTCACTGTGATCTGAGCAAGAACGCAGACCTAGGGCTGGTGACTCAGTTCTTCTCAAGGGTCTGAACCGCTGCCATGCTTGGTGCAGCATCACTTATTGGATGAGAAGGCCCCTTGTTGCTTTGCTAAGCGGCTTTGCACTCGCGAGTGCCATGACCCCGACAGCCGTTCGTGCCTGGATCAACACAGAGGAAGACCTGCTTACCGGCAAGTCGAACTCCACTCTCTTCATAGATTCGATCAACAACGTGTCCAACTCGATCGGACAACCAGAGGAAGCGACCATCCTGATTCGCTGCAAAGGAGGGAAGCTTCAGGACATCTACGTCAAGACTCCGACTTACAACGCCGATAACAGACGGGTAAAACTCCGTTGGGATGATGGTGAGGTGAAGGGCAGGTGGTGGGAGGAGTCATCCAGCGGCACCGCCTTATTCGCACCGAGGCCGGTCGAATTCTTCAAGAAGTTGACAACGCACGACAGGCTCGTATGGGCCTGGAATCCCTATCAAAAAGCCGAGCAGGTCGTTGCTTTCAATCTTGCATCCGAAAGAGATGACCTGAACAAGATGGTCACCCTTTGCGGAGTGACTTTTAAACCTGACAAACCCAAAGGCTCCTCACAATCCGTCAAATCCTCCGGACGAGGACGCTAATAAGCGACATCATGAACTCATGAAAAACATTTTTAAAAACACCTCAGCACTGTTCTCCCTTCTTTGCTTGGGCAGCATGACTCCTGTTCACGCTGATGCCATGTATCTAACCTGCACTATCGATGAATATCGCTCTCTCAAGTATGGAGAGCCGAAAATCATTAACGGAAAGGTAGTCTCAGTTCCTATTGATGGCGCAGCTTGGAGTGATTGGGAGCCTACGCAGAAAGGGCCAAGAGTTCTTAAGTTCACTCTCAATGAAAGCGATCAGACAGGATCACTCTTTGATGAGCAATTAAGCAAGAGCTATAAATTACCAATGGTAACCTTCCAGCCGGAATCAATTCTGGCCAAAAAGTCGGGCATCAAATTAAGTTCGTCTATTCCGGTAGGTAGCGACACTTATACAATCAGTCGAATAGATGGTTCTGCTATCTGGGACCAAAAAATAATCCCCGATCAATACACAATTCAGTACAGCGGCCAGTGCGCCAAATCACAGCCCAAGAAAACACTTTTCTGAGTTCTACTAACCCTGGAATCGTGGGGAGTATTCCTGAAACGCTGGTGATTGATCTCAGTGATTGACCACCTGTTGACCTTGAAGGGGGTCGGACACGTTGGACACGCTCAGACAGGAGTGGTGTCTGCTCAGATCTCCTGCAGTGCAGTGAGTCTGAACCGGTTCGGACAGATAGACACACCATCCCGCCGAGGCCCCGGCGGGTTCCCTGGAGCTTCAGGGAACTCAGAACCGTGTCCATCTGTCTGAATCGACCCGGAGCCAAGTCGTCGTGGGCGATAACAGCAGACAACCCCCATGTCTGCCGCTGTCCACCGTGTCTAAGGCCAGGGTTTCAGAGCCTTGAAGGCCGGGACCGAACCGGCCTGGAGACGTTCACCCAACCCCATCGACTCCAGCCCGGCGATGGCCTTCCTGAACCCCTTCGCACCACAATCACGGATGCGCTGGGTGCCCTTGTCCTTGGCGTCCTGCCAGGTGATCAGGTCGTGCTGCAGAACATCGTTTTCCCAGCTGAGGGAGTGGATGTGACGCATCAGCTCAGTGCCGATGCTCTCCGGGGGCTGGTGGAACTCCCGCGTCTCCGAAACAACCTGATCCACCATCGCGGTGGCCGCGCGCACGAGATCGAGACAGATCTCGGCAGCGGGGTCCTCACCCTTCGTCCACACCAAATGGAGGAGCACCGACAACCGAAGCGCATTGGCGCTGGTCTTCCCCAACATCGCGGAGATGACCGACGGCGTTGAAGGCTTGAGCGCCTCCACCTGGTGGGCGCGAAACCAGCCGTTGAGATGGCGGCGAGCCTCTGCGCTGAATCGATACCGACGGGGCGGCAGCTCGTACAACAGACGGGCGTAGGAGGCCAAGACCCTCTCGGCCCGCTCGAACGCCCCCTGCTCCTTGGCACTGATGGGATCGTCCTTCAGCTCCAGCGGTTTCAGGGGGCACTTCACCATCAGGACCCGGGCGAATTTGCCGCTGGCGTCTGAGCCGTTGATCAGCTCTCGCAACACCTCGTCCTGGACTCCACCGAACAGGGAGACATGACAAGAGGAATAGCTCCGCACCTCCCCCGTACCGGCCTTGCCAACGCGGAGAGAAGTGCAGCCATCACCGTCGTACGACTCTAAAAATTGAGCCTCAGCGGTCCCCCTGCCGCGCCTGGTGTCAGCCTCCAGCGCCCGCAGCATCCCGCTCAATTCAGCGCGGGTCAGCAGGACACCGAGGCCAGCCTGCTCATAGAACTGCAGCCACATCCCAAGCGCCTCCGGGGAGAACTCGTTCTGATGCAGCGGGCACCGGCGGGGAGGGTGCTTGTCGCGATCCTGTGGATCGGCGTCCTCCCACTCCTTCAACAGCCTGTCGAACCGCGCCTTCTCCTCGGCCTGGAGCTGGCGGGTCGGATCAGAGATAAGGGCCTTTTGAATTGGGCTCTTGGTCAGGCCGCTCGGTCCCACCAGCCCGACGTAGAGGTTGGCGGGGACCCAATAGCGACCATCCGGCGATACCTTGGTGCCGAGCTTGAGCAGGCCGCTGTAACCGCAGAGCAGCGTCAGCACGGAGGTCAACGCATCGGCAGGCAGTACCTCCGTCACCATCTCCACCGCCCTCGCCAGCTTGGATGGCAGGAGGTTGTCGAAGATGAATCGTTGGCGGCCCTGAGCGACCCGAATGCTCTTGGCGGCATCCCTGATCGCCTCGTCCGGGATGGTGGAGTGATGGTCCACCACCGATTGCAGATCAGCCATCAGCGGGCCTCCGGTAGCCGTGCTGCTGGGCTTGCCACCAGAACGTCCCAGCACTGATCTCATCACCTCCAGAGCGAAGGATCTGGGCGGGGTCCCAACCATTAGGGCTGTGGGCTTCGAGGAGTTCCCGAGCCACATCCATACCGTAACCAGCGTCTCGGCAGGCAGCCTTCAGGCCCCAGGCCATGTTCCGATCCACCGGGTAATTGCCGTGCCCCGGCACCCGTGGCGGGATGTGTTTCAACGCATCGGCGATGTCCTGCAGCGTTCGCGTCGGTTGCTTGCAATAAAGCGATTTCGGGATGTGACGCGGGCGTTCCGGAAGTGGGGGCAGCAGCTCCTCAAACAGCTCTGGAGTGAACCGGTCGCCGGTGATGTCCTGGAGCGTGCTCTTCCAACCAACCTTGCCGTCCTTGCGGATGTACCAGGCACCGGGCAATCGCATGCACCGGCTGGGGTCCTTCACCGCAGGATCGCTCCCGCAGTGATTGATCAGTCGCAGCATCAACGGCCGCCACCGAGCCACCTCGATCGGCTGCTCGAACACCCAGTAGACGTGAAGGCTCTTGCCCCCGGTGAACAGGCCGAAGGTGGGTGACGGCAGACCCAGCTGGGCAGGCAGATTCATCTGCTCCGCCAGGGTCCGATCGTCCCACTCGGCGAACAGACCAACGCAGTAATCGATGCTGTCGGCGGTGTCGCCCCCACCATTCGGGACGGCGTAGATGTTGCGGCCTTCGACTTGCCAGCCAGGAATCTGCTCGCAGTCTTCGGCGAGGTTGCCCTTCTTGGCTCCCTCGCCACGGCGGATGGCTCTGATGCGGGTGTCAGCTCCCGAGGGATCCTTCCCCAGGAGTTCGGCCCAGGTCAGCGCCTGGCCGATGTCGAAGATGAAATTCTGCGCACTGTTCTGCGCATACTGACGGCCCGTAGGCCACCAAAGCGCAGGCGTAGGAACGTCTCCGGGGCGTGTGACCCCCTGCCCAAACAGCAGGGGCTCGCTTAGCCTTTGGTCACTCCTTGGCAGGGCGTGACCGTGGGCCGTTCTTCGGTTCGCGGTCATTTTTATTGTTGCTCCGTTGAATCGATTTCCAGTTCGACGCGGCACCCGTTGGCCGCTTTGAATTTCACGGGGAGCTTGATGGCGGCGTTGATTTCCTCAGCCACCTCCTCCAAATAATCAGAGGCGTAAAACTCCTCGATTTCCAAACCACGTTCGATTTCACAGTCGCGGCGCAGGAGTTTCTCAGCTTCAGCCGAAAGAGTGACCTTCGCAGAAATTGTGGTCAGGTAAGAAACTTCGAAGCTCTGCATCAGCCCACCTCCGCGAGCTGTTTACGCTCAGCATCGATTGCGAGCATCAGCCGCCCACGCTCGTGAAACTTCTGACGGCAGGTGGTGATATTCCAGCTGATTGAGCTGGCACCAGTTGGTCCGAAGCACCAATCCTGACCAGCGATCAGGAAGCCACCGTTACGGTCGCGATAACGCTTCAGTGTGCGGGCGCTGTAGCCCAAGGCGGTTGTTGCTGCCGGGGTGGGCAGCCATTCATGTTCAGGCACAAGTAGATCAGCGAATTAATCCCTGCTGATCTCTTGCGGACGTTTTAGGCCCCCGGAATCGGTGCCTTACTCAGCTTTCCCATTTTGGAAAGTCGCCACCCCTCGCAGGAGAGATAGCCGCATTGAACCCCATTTCACCTAACGAGTTCGGAAGAACGCACATGGCCAGAATCTGGGTGGATGCGATCTTCGTAGTCAGTCCCGATTTACAGGTATAGGAGACAAGAGATGAAGCAAATTGCTCCGTGATTATCTTTTAGGCGGCTTCAGTTTGTAGGTCAAGGGGTGACAAGGTATCCCCCTGCAAAGTTGTCCTACCTGCTCCAGTAATCCGTTCGACAGCCTCAATCAAGCCAGCCTCATCAATCCACTGTCCATAACTGGCGTGGTGCTCTTGCGGGGTGTGCCCGAGCAGCGCAGCAGCATCCCTAATTGATAACGGGCGGTCATAGGACTTGTGCATTCGATAAGCACAACCGTGCCGCAGGCTGTACGGCGTCAAACCGGGATTGGCGACCTGCAGCCCCTGCCACCACTTGAAGCGTTCGAGCTGCTGCCGGATCTCATCCCCCACCGGCTTGAAGCCCTTCTCCTCAACCTCGTTAATGCGGTTCATCACGGCCTGAGGGAAGCGAATCATGCCGGTGCGCCACATCTTCACGAGTTCCTCTCCTTCGCCTTCTCGACCGGGAACGTCGAATGGCAACACCAGCCTGTTCTTCTGCTTCTTCCCGCGGGTGGCTTTGTTCCGCTTGCCACCGGGGCGAACCTTCAGATGGCCGTCCTCCCAGATCAGCTGGCTGACTTCATGGGGGCGGAGACCATAAATGCCAACAATCCCCACCAACAGCATCAGGCTGAGTCGGTCGGCATCCCTCAGCGCATCCAGCAGGTTGCCCAGGTCATTGGGCAGCACGGGCGGCGTCAGCTTGTCCTCAGTGGGCCTGTCGTCAGTGCCGATCAACTCCCGCACATCATCGTTGTCCAACGGCTTCCAGCGGGCGTCGTAGCCGTATTCCTTTATTGCGTAGCGCAGCAGCGCACGGACGTTGTTGAGTTGCACCACCCGGCCTGACCCACCGGGGCGGCAATGCTTGAAATGCTGCCGGGCATAAGCCTTCATCAAGTCCGCTCCGCTCTGGGGGCGTGGCTTCTTCTGCAGGGTCTTCAGCACCCGCTTCATATGGCAGTTCAGGTCGCGCATGGTGGTGGCGCGGTTCACCTGCCGTCGCCTGTCAATGAAGTCATCGATGACGGCCTCCCAGCCGCTGTCCTCGTCCTCCACCGAGCGGGTGATGGTGGGGGTGGCGCTGTCCTTGGCATCTAGCTTCTTTTTGGCCTCAGCCAGCGAGCAGTGGCGCTCGTCCACCAGCTGCTTGAGCTGGCAGACCTTCAGAAAAATGTCCCCGCTGCAGGCCGGGTTCCATGGCACCCCCAGCTGCACCGATTGCCGCGGGTTCTGGTGCTGCTTTCCATCATTGATGCGTCGGGTGAGCTGAGTGTCACCGTTGCGATCAGCGATACCCCAACCCAGTCCACACCTGTCTTTTATCTGCCCACGAAGGCGGGCGAACCACTTCTGCTGAGGCATGTGCGCAGAAAAATTCCTATGCGCAGAATCATGCGCAGAAATGGGCAGACATGGGACTACCCAGGTAGGACACGATGCGCAGAAGGGCACTAAAAAAGCGGCCTTTCGGCCGCCTAAAACCCTGTCTGGGACAGTGTTTTTAAGAATGGAGCCAAGGAGACTCGAACTCCTGACCCCCTGCATGCCATGCAGGTGCTCTACCAGCTGAGCTATGGCCCCATGTCGACGTGGTGGCTTCAGAGCCGCCGTCGTCGTGACACAGCTTACACCGCGGGAGCCTCAGACCTGACGCCAGACGGCAACCAAGCGACCCTGCACCTCCACCTGTTCGGCGGGGAGCTCAATCGGTTGATAAGCGGGGTTGGCAGCTTCCAGCACCACCGTCGCCCCCTGGCGATGAAAATGCTTGAGCGTGGTGCCGCTGCCGGCCACCAGAGCACTCACCACCGTGCCGTTGCGCAGCCTCTGCGGATCCTGCACCGGCTCCATCAACACCACATCCCCATCGGCAATGTGGGAGTCGACCATCGAGTCACCATTCACCGTCAGGGCAAACAGGCCGCGGGTTTCCAGCACCGGCACCAGGTCGAGATGCTCCTTAACATCATCAAAAGCCGTCACAAGGCCACCGGCGGCAACGGCGCCCAACACAGGAATCCCGGCGGCACCCACCATGTCTCCAAGGAGCTGCAAGGTGCGCGCCTGGCCTTCCTGCCAGGTGATCCATCCCTTCTGCTGAAGATGGCGCAACCGGCTCTGGATCGGCGCAGGAGAGCGCAGTCCCATCGCCTGCATCATCTGGCGAATCGAGGGGCTATGGCGATGAGTGCCGATGTAGTCCGCCAGCCAGTCGTAAAGCTCTTGCTGAGCAGTGGTGAGGGGCTCCTGGGGGGCACGGGTCACCGCAAGAAAAGGTTCGGGCAATACATTTGTACCGTTCCTTGCCGTGTGCCGCAAGCGCAGGCTCAGTTCAAACCAGCTTCCACACCGCAGCCTCGGGAATGCTCGGCGCCAGGTTCAGGTCTTTGGGCTCCTTGAACACCACACGCCATTCGGGAACCCGGCAGGAGACATAGCCAGGATGCTCAATCAGCAGCCCCGGCTGCTCGGTTGTGCTGGCCACCCAGCCCGACATCCAGTGCCCCTCCTCCGATAGGCCACCTTTGAACCAAACCCAGCAGCGTTCCTTACGCATCGCGATGCACTTCAGCGGTTTTTATACGACTCAAGCTGTTGCGGACAGGCCGCCATCAGATACCCCATCAACTGTCCGGTAATACGGGACTTTTCCTGATCATTCGGTGCGGTGGGAACATCCTCGTAACGCATCGAGGTGTCGCGCTCAAACATGGTTTTGAGCTCAGGATCCGGCAACGCGTAAAAAGCATCCACACCCATTTCACAGATTTTCTCGGCCGTCCAGCGGGCAATGGTGCCCTGCTGTTGTTTGTCGGTGGCCTGATCCGCTGACGCTGCCACCGCATGGGCAGTGACGATCAACGGCACCAACCAGCGGTGGATGACCGTCACAGACCACCCATCAACGCCGCCAACAGCGCCTGCTGCGCATGCAGGCGGTTTTCGGCCTGATCAAAGATGCGGCTTGCCTTGCCCTCCATCACCTCGGCGCTGATCTCCTCACCGCGGTGGGCCGGCAGGCAGTGCAGAACGATCGCATCGGCTGCCGCCTGCTCCATCAGGGCTTGATCCACGCAGAATCCCGCAAAGGCCTGTTCCCGCTGAGCCTGTTCGGCTTCCTGACCCATGGAGGCCCAAACGTCGGTGTAAACGGCCTGGGCACCCGCCACCGCCTCACGGGGGTCCGTCACCACCTCAATCGAGGCACCGTGCTGTGCCAGGGATTGGGCCTGCTCAAGCACACCCGGCAAGGGCTCGAAGCCCTCGGGGCAGCCGATCCGCACATTCACCCCCAGCAACGCGCCGCAGAGCATCAGGGAATGGGCAACGTTGTTGCCGTCGCCCACATAGGCCAGGGTCTGACCAGGAAGGGCGCCATGGGCTTCCTGCATGGTTAGGAAGTCGGCCAGGGCCTGACAGGGATGCTCCAGATCGGTGAGGGCATTGATCACCGGAACCGAGGCCCAGTGGGCGTAGTCCACCAGTTCCTGCTGAGCGAAGGTGCGAATCGCCAACACATCGCAGTAACGGCTCAGAACCCGGGCCGTGTCTTCCAGCGGCTCGCCGCGGCCCAGCTGGGTGACGGAAGGATTGAGATCCACCGTCTGGCCGCCGAGGCGTGCCATGGCCACCTGAAAACTCACACGGGTTCGGGTGGAGGCCTTGCTGAAGATCAGACCCAGCACACGGTTGCCGAGATCGATCCGACGATCACCGCTCTTCAGTTGTGCAGCCAGATCCAGCAACGCTGCTGTTTCCCCGGCGGAACAATCCGCAGAAGAAAGGAAGTCACGTCCGCACAGCGGAGAGAGGACAGCAGCAACGCCCGCAGAAGCGGTAGCCATCGCGACGGTTCAAAGGACTGTTATCGGGGATGAGGCCCGCTGCCGTCAAGCGGTCACACCGGACGGCAGCACACTCGCCTCGAGCATCTGCTTGAGGTCATCCCCTTCGATCACCTCTTTCTCGAGGATCTTCTGAGCGATCGTCTCGAGCAGCGCCATGTTCTCCCGCAGGATCGCGAGGGCGTCGTCATGGGCCTGGTCCACCAGCCCGCGCACCTCCTTATCAATGGCCTGAGCCGTGGCATCACTCACCGAGCGGCGTGGGTTGTTGCCTCCACCAAGGAAACGGCCACCGCCCTGCTTGTCGTAGGCCAAGGGCCCCAGGGTGTCGCTCATGCCATAAGTGCCCACCATCTGCTCAGCCAGATCGGTGGCCCGCTGCAGATCGTTGGCAGCACCCGTGGTGATCTTGCCGAAGACGATCTCCTCAGCCGAGCGACCGCCCAGAAGCGTGGCGATCTGGCCCTGGAGTTCCTCCTTAGAATTGAGGAAGCGCTCTTCGGTGGGCAGCTGCAGGGTGTAGCCCAGGGCGCTCATGCCACGGGGCACGATCGAGATCTTGGCCACCTTGCTGCCGCCAGGCATGAGATGGCCCACGATCGCGTGGCCCACCTCGTGATACGCCACCACCTTCTTTTCATCGTCCTGAAGAACGCGGCTCTTCTTCTCCAAACCAGCCACAACCCGCTCGATCGCTTCACCGAGATCCTGCTGCTCAACGCTGGTGCGCTGGGCACGCGCTGCGAGCAGGGCAGCTTCATTCACCAGGTTGGCGAGATCAGCGCCGGCAAAACCACTGGTGGCCTGGGCGACGCTGTCGAGGTCAACACCTGCAGCGAGCTTCACCTTCTTGGCGTAGATCTCGAGGATGGTCTTGCGGCCGGAGAGGTCCGGACGGTCCACCAGCACTTGCCGGTCGAAACGGCCGGGACGCAGCAGGGCTGCATCGAGCACCTCGGGCTGGTTGGTGGCCGCCAGAACGATCACCGGCTTGTCCTGAGCGGTGAAGCCATCCATCTCGGTGAGCAGCTGGTTGAGGGTCTGCTCCCGTTCGTCGTTGCCGCCGACAACGCCCATGGAGCCCGAACGGCTCTTGCCGATGGCGTCCAGTTCGTCGATGAAAATGATGCAGGGCGCTTTTTTCTTCGCTTCTTCAAACAGGTCGCGGACCCGGGCGGCACCAGCACCAACGAAGAGTTCCACGAACTCCGAGCCGGAAATGATGAAGAAGGGCACCTCGGCTTCGCCAGCCACGGCCTTGGACAGCAGGGTCTTACCGGTGCCTGGGGGGCCGACCAGCAGCACACCTTTTGGAATGCGCGCACCGATCTCGGCATAGCGCTCAGGACGCTTGAGGAAGTCGACGATCTCGGTGAGTTCCTGCTTCGCCTCATCCACGCCCGCCACATCGGCGAAGGTGATCCGCGACTCCTCATCGGGCACGTACACCTTGGCCTTGCTCTTGGTGAAGCTCAACGCCCCCTGAGCACCACCGCCCATCGAGCGGCGAGCAAAGAACTGCAGCACCAAAATGAAGATCAGGGGCGGCACCACCCAGCTGAGGATGGTGGTGAAGATGTTCGGCTTCTTCGGGGGAGCTGCCGCGAATTCAACGCCCTTGGTTTCGAGGCGTTGGGGCAGATCCATGTCGAAGATCGGCGTGGTGGCAAGCACCGGAGGCGTGCCCTCCTCGGGATCGCTCAGCTCGTAGCGAATCTGATCCTGCGTGATGAAGGCCCGCTTCACCGCACCGTCATTCACCTGGTCGATGAACAGGGAGTAGGGCACCCGCGGCACCTGCTGCATGCCATTGCTGGGGAGGAAGCTGCTGGCCAGCAGCAACACCCCGAAGCCAATCAGCACCAGATTGATGATCCCGAAGCGACGGTTCGGCTGGTTGTCGTCCTGGCGGATCGGCATGGATGGCCTGAGAGTTCCGACACGCTACGAGGGATCTCTGGCAATCAACGGGTGTGAGAACCGAACGGCGCCTAGCTTCTGCCCATGTGTGGTCGCTATTGCCTCGACACGCCTCGCGCGGAATTGCAGCTGCTGCTGCGCAGCTGGTTGCGGCCGGAGGACAGCGCCTGGCTGGAGCATTACCTCCCCCGCGAGCTGATCCGCCCCCACGAACCGGTGCTGGCTGTGCGGCGTGAGCATGGTGAAGACCGTCTGTCCCACATGCTCTGGGGCCTCCTGCCGGGCTGGGTCAAGGATCCGCTGCAGGCGCCGCGACCGATCAATGCCCGCGCCGAAACCATCGCGGAGAAAGCCTCCTTTCGCGGGCCATGGCGTCATCACCGCTGCCTTCTGCCCAGCAGCGGCTTTTTTGAAAAGGGTCATCTGATCCAGCGCAAAGACCGGCAGCTGTTCTGGCTGGCCGGTGTCTGGGACCGCTGGATCGGCCCCGATGGCAGTGAAGTGGAGACCTGCTGCGTGATCACGACGCAGCCCAACAGCCTGGTGGCCCCATTGCACGATCGGATGCCGGTGATCATTCCCGAGGGATTGGAGAGCATCTGGCTGGAACCGGGTGATGGAGCCCATCGACGCGCCCTCGAGCCGATGCTCACGCCAGCGCCAGCGGAGCCATGGGACTGCAGAGCACTCAAGCCAGCGGCCCCTGCCACCAAGCACCAGCAGCTCTCCTTGCTCGATTGAGCAAGGCTTGGCAGCCGCAGCTCACTGCCGAACCTGGGGGAAGCGACAGTGGCCAAGGTGCTGGTGGGACTGGTTCAGCGGCTCCTGCGGCGGGATGACACCCAGCTGAAGCTGCTGCTGCTCTGCACTGTGATTGCCACCGTGGGCTTCGCCTTTCCCCGCTTGGTGTGGGCGACCTACATCGGCTACAGCCTGATTGCCTTACTTCTCACCCAGGTGATGGTGGGGAGCAGCAACGCTCCGAACTGGAGTGATGTGCTGTATCGGGGTCTGGGGCTGATGGCCGTGGTGACCATGTGGCTCTGGCTGCTCACGCCCCTGGAGCTGATCTACAGCGGCATGCCGCTGGCCCTGAGTTGGAGCGTGCTGGTGGGGTGGAGCGTGATCCGCCTGGTGACACGCTTCGCCAGCACCAAGCGCGTCACCGAAGCGCTGCTGATGGGTGCCACGGCCGGGTACCTGCACATCGGCCTCGCCGCCGGCCTGGTGATGAGTGCTCTGGAAACCATCCAGCCGGGCAGCTTTCAACCCCTGGAGATGGCCAACGTCGGCGATTCGAGCGTTCTGGCCAGCGCCCGCCTGTTTTCGGCAATCAACTACTACGCCTTCGTTTGCCTCACCACCGTCGGCTTCGGGGACATCAGCCCGATGCTCCCCCTGTCACGGATCGTGAGTGTGGCCACCAGCGTTGCCGGACCGCTCTACCTCGCTGCCGTGATGGGAGTGCTCATCGGCCGCTTTGCCAGCAGCCTCGATCGGCAAAGCCGGGAGCGCTGAGCTCAGCTGCCGCTGCGCCAACGCAGCAACCAGTCGTTGCCCATGGGCTCGCTCTGATGCCACTGCCCCTGCAGCACCTGATCCATGGCGCTGAAGTTCAGATCTCCAAGGGGGGTGCGAGCCGCCATGCCCCCCATCAACTTCGGAGCCACCACCGCTGCAATCTCCTGCACGCAGCCCTGCCGGATCGCCGCGGCCGCCAGCTCAGGGCCGCACTCCCAAAGCACCTGGTTGCAACCGCGTTCCGCCAGGGCCTCCATCAGCTGCTGCGGTTCACAGGCCGAAAGCCCCAGTGCGTCAGGCCCGGATGGCAAACGCCGGAGGTCGGCATCGGGGCCATGGGCCACGAGGGTGGGTGCCACCGCGGTATCCCAGAGCTGGGCCTGATCCGGCAGATCCAAACTGCGGCTTAGCACCACCCGCAGCGGCTCCTGTGAACGCCGGCCCCTGCTGGTGAGCAGCGGATCATCGCCGCGAACCGTGCCGCCCCCAACCACCACGGCATCCATGCCACTGCGCAGCCGATGCACCCAGTCGCGGGCGGGTGGACCGCTGATCCATTGGCTGGCGCCGTTGGGCAAAGCAGTGCGGCCATCCAGGCTCATGGCCCACTTCAGAACCCCGAACGGGCGGCCGGTGCGAACGCGGTGCAGAAAGGCCCGGTTCTGCTGGCGGGCCTCCTCGCGCAACACACCACTGATCACCTCCAGCCCCGCCTGCCTCAGCTGCCGGATGCCGCCCCCATCCACCCGGGGATCGGGATCCTCCAGGGCGATCACAACGCGGCGAATTCCCGCACGCAGCACCGCCTCACTGCAGGGGGGCGTGCGGCCGTGGTGGCAGCAGGGTTCAAGGGTGACCACGAGGGTTCCGCCCCGGGCCGCATCCCCGGCTTGCCGCAAGGCACCCACCTCGGCATGGGCATCTCCGGCCCGGGCATGAAAGCCTTCGCCCACAAGGCGCCCTTCGCGATCAAGAACCACGGCCCCCACGAGAGGATTGGGGCTGGTGTGACCTTCAGCAAGGGCAGCCAAGGCCAGGGCCCGCCGCATCCAGAGCTCACACATCAGCTGAGGGGCAGCTCCTGCAGGGAGCGCCATTCACCAACGACGTAGGGAGGGATCGGCAACTCGGTGAAGACACCCGGCAACGCCAGACGCAGCGGTCGGTTGTTGCTGAGATCGTCCAGCAGAGGATCGAGGGCAAATTCAGCCGCTGCGTCGCGCCCATCGGTGGCCAGCACCGGATTGGCCAGGGTGATGTCGTCCAGCTGCCATTCGCGCCGACCCGCCAACACCTGGAGGCTCACCGGATGATCGAGCCGCATTTTTCCGGGATAGCCCACCACGCGCAGCACCACCGGCTGGCCCGGAGGGCCTTCGCGGTAGGCCACCGCCTGCCAGCTGTCGTAATCGAGGTCCCTGAGGCTCTCCAGCGAACGGACCATGGCGACGCCATCCTCGTTTTCATGCTGATGAACCTGGGCCCAGGCCAGACCTGGCGTGAGCAGCAGCAGCCCCAAAGCAGCCAACAAACAGCAGAGCAAACGGCGCATGGGCAGGAGGTGAGTGAGTGAATTCTCACAACAAACCTGCACAGAAGGCGATTCACGCCAACAATCAGCCCATGGAGGTTGTATTCCACTCTGCTCCGTGCTTCAGCAAGAGCCTGCAGGCGGTGGGCTTTGAGATGGATGTCGCCCAAGTAAGCCGGGGCCGACTCGAAGGGACGTTCCGGCTGGGTGGTTCACAGCAGCTGCCGGTTTTATCCATCCAGACCAATCAAGACCTGCTTCTTCAGGGCAACCGACGCCCTGGGATATTGCCCCTCAGCCTGAACACCACCGATCAGCTGCCGTTGGTTCGCGGGAAGGAAATACAACGCTGCTCACTGCATGGTTTTCATGCCGACCTGAGCGACGCTTTTGTTCAGCTTCCGGCAGGGGCCCACATCCAGGTTGCTTCATCTCCCAAACACGATTTGAACAGCTCGCCACCGCCACCGGTGATCACAAGACGCTCGAGGTGATCCAACGAGCCAACTGCGCCAACCTCCACCCCCAGCGGTTTGACGAGATCAGCGCCTTGATCCAGGCCCAGCTGATGGGAGGCGGCCAGGAGGATCTGGTGGAAGTGGCGGCGCTGGAGGCGTTGTCACCCCATCAGCTGCAGGGAACAGCCAGTGGTGAACTCGATGTGGGGGCGGGATTGATGAAAGATCTGGTGGCTTGGGGGTTCAAGAACACCGGCCAAGCGATCACGCTCAACGATCTCAGCGCCACGATCTTCGCCTCGCGTTCTTCAATCGTTCACCACTGCCGCCAGAGCTTCGGCACCGGCCCCATGGCGTTGCTGAAACAGATCCGACTCAGCCAGGTGCATCACGCCTTCAGCTCACCGGAGGTGCAGCAGGCCATTGGCGGCAGCACCGTGCATGAAATCTCCTGCCATTACGGCTTCCAGAGCCGCAATCACTTCGCCAGGGATTACCGCAACCAGTTCGGTGAATCCCCTAGCGCCACGCTTCAACGGGCATCCGCTCCTGGGATGAGCGTCCAATCGGTCTCCGTGGCCCAGAGCCCCCAGATGGCCATGGCCCTGAGGTAGTGACAGGCCCTGAATGTGTTCACCGCAGTGATCGCCTCAGGGGTGCGGAACTGCAGACCACCGGAATACACCTGCTCGACAACCGCTGAGCAGATCGCTTGCGCCGTCTGCTTGTCTCCCATCAGGCGGTAGTAGCTAGCGATCCCGAAGTTGATCCCCGTCCACACTTCGAGCGGGTGGGTGCCATTGGGATCCAAGGGCGTGCCATCGCGGCGCAGGCCGTTGGCCACACCGAGGGATCCACCATCGAAAGCCTCGAAGCAGGACTCCTTCACGGCCTTCAAGGTGCTGCGGCTGTTGTTGTCACTCACCACCGGCGGCAGGCCCAGGAGCCGTGCGTAGAAATCGCCGCAGAGCTGATCGGCCATCACCACCGGCGTGCCGCTCTCGGCATCAATGTCGTAGTACTCGCCGTTCCAGAGCAGCTTGTCGAAATTGCCTCGGGATTGCTCCAGCCAACCGCTGAATTCCCTTTGCTCAGCGGAGGTATCGAGCCCAGTGCTGAGCTGAAGCGTCTGGGCAATGGCCAGGGCAGCCTCAAGCGCAGCAATCCAGAGGGCACCGCAGTAGGCACTGACCCCTTTGAGGGGCCAGTCGTCGAAGGTCTGGTCCGGAGCACCACCGTTGTCGGGCAGGCCGTCGTTGTTCACGTCGAACGTCTTCAGGTAGCGCAGCGCCTCCACGGCCGCCGGCCAGCAATCGGCGAGGAAGCGGATGTCTTCACCACTGGGGCCGAGCTTGAACGTGCGCCACACCTGCAGCACAAAATCACTGCCGAGGTCCTTCCAGAGGTTGCAGTCCTGATAAGCGGTGTAGTTGGTCGCATCCCAGGGGATCTCGTTGGGAGCCCCCAGGTCGTGGGGGGTGGCTCCTTTCACCTTGCGGTCAGCCTCCACCCGGCCCTTGCCCTGGGTGAAGTACCAACCGATCGGGCGCTGGGTGGCATCTGCGGCCGGAATCGCCCGGGCAAAGCTGCGCAGCACGGCCTTGTCGAGTTCCGGCCAGAGCTGCAGCAGGGCCAGGGATCCGTAGAGACGAACGTCAAGACTTTCGTACCAGGCGTAGTCGAGGCACTCGAGAACGCCGAAACGACCGTAGGGATCCTCCGGTGATGCCGCACTCCAGAGACTGCCGCCACTGCAGAGGTCGTAGAGCTCATTGAACAGAGCCATCCGCAGCGGTTCCGGCAGGTCCTGGCGTTGCAGCACCGGCTGCTGCCAGGCCTCGATCTGCTGTCGCCAACTGCGCCAGTCACGCAGCGCTTCAGCGGCAATGGCAACCGCCTGGTTGGCATCCGCAGCGAAGAAATCGGTGTAGCGGCGCAGCGCCTGGCTGCCGGTGGCAAAAGCCGTCACAGGCAGATCCCAGCTGATCACCAGCGGAATCTCAATGCTCTGCCCAGGGGCCAGCTGACACTGCACCGCCAGCGCAGCACTGAGGGGATCGTCGGATCCACTGCGTCGGTCGTTGTTGCTTTCAGGGATGGAGCCATCAGCACTGAAGCTGTCCCACAGCTCACGCCCATCACCGCTGGGATTCCAGCGACTGCAGCGCTGGATCGTGACACCGGGCTGCTCGGCTGTGGCAATGCACCACTGGCCCTCACCTTCGGCAACGGGGTTGGAGACGTTGCCCTCCAGCACCACTCCCTTGAGGGAGCCATGGTCAATGCAACGGTTGCGATGGCCGGTGGTGCTGCCGATGGCCGGGGCGTAGTTGTGCTCGGGGCTGCCGTCATCGCGGAAGTGAACCTCCGCCGAGGCATCGGTGTTGGTGAACCAGCCGGTGGTGTTGCGCCAACTCAGCAGCAACGACAAATCAAGAGGCTGATCGGTGGGATTGCGCAGCGTCCAGACGAACACCGCCACCGGGTAGCTGGTGCGCTGGTAATCACCCGGCAGGATCGGGCTGAAGGCCTCACAACGCACCTCGGCGTCATACACGCCCTCATAGCTGGTCCAGCTGAGGGGGTAACGGGCGGAATAGGTGCCGGTGCTGCGATCCGGCGTGCTGGCCGGGTACCACTCCCAGGTCTTTAGCGGCTGGCCAGCCTCCGGCCGCGAGGCATCCTGATCCGGCTGAACCGCCAGGGCGTGGGCCCGCTTGCCGCGGCCATTCCCTTCAAACAGAGCGAACTGGCAATCGGGCAGCACCCCAAACCAGTGCTCGCCACCATCGAGGTGCCAGAGGTTGATGTTGCCGTCGGGTGCCCGCCCGAAGCAGCCAGCTCCGAAGCCCCCCAGCGGCATGCCGTGGTTGGGGCCGTCGTCGAGGTTGCTGGCATAGCGAACCGTGTAGGGCTTGTCCCAGCCCAGGCCGAAGGGTCGGCTCCAGGAGGCCTCCGGTGGCTGCCAGCCCTTGGCTTGCTTTCCGCGACCCAGCAGGGAGTTCAGAGCGGACCAACCGAACGAAGCCATGCAGGGGCCGAGAGTCGCCCCAGATTGCCAGGTTTGACGCGATCAGCCAGCCGTTGCGATCAGCCTGCAGACATCAGCCCGCAGACATCAACCTGCAGAAAGTGGTGAGGGATTGTCTTCGGCATCCAGCAGGGCATCCAACGTGACCGCCGTGCGGACCAAGGCTTGATAGCGATGCAGGCTGCGGCGGTTCTGATCCAGCCAACGGCCAGGGGCCGTCCCCTCCAGGTCGGGCTGATCGGGATCGAGCAGGGGCAAATCGTCCTGCTGAGCAATCAAGGCAATCACAAGCTCGTGCAAGCGTTGGCGACGATCGTGGGCTGGGGTCATGCCTCCTCCATCAGGTCGTTCAGGCGCTGTTCCGACGCCAAGGGCAGGGTCACCGGATCAGCGGTGTAGCTGCGGGCCTGGGCAATCCGAGCCGACAGCGGGGCCTGCGCGACTGGCCAGCTGCTTAGCCCGAGTTCGTCATAGATCCGTTTCAGCGCAGCGAGGGGGTGGCGGATCAACTCCTCATAAGGCAATTCAACCAACTGCCCCGCAGGAATCCGGTGCCGAGACGCCTCAAAGGCCTCAAGCAGCTTGCGATGGGCCGCCACCGTTTCCTCCACCTGGGTGACGGCATCGGGCAGGGGCTGAAGCCCCACCAGTGAACCCAACCGCTGCTTCACCTGAACCAGCGAGCGGATCTAATCCTGCCGATCACGCCACAGGAGCACAAAGCGCGCCCTGGGGAAGTGGCGCAGCACCAACTCCACCCGGGCGGAATGAGCGCTGTTCTTGATAAGAAGTCCCGCCTTCCCATGCCCGTCATGGAGCCAGGTGAGCTTGGTGAAGTGCAGCCACTGCCGCTCGAAGGCAGCGGAGGAACCCAGAACATTGCGCCGGAAGAACCAGGGATAGGCCAGGGGGAAGGCCATGCCCGCCATGTTGGTGTCGATGCTGAGTCGGGCCAGACCGAGCTCATCCTCCTGGGGGTCATTCGGACCCCACTGCACCGCATCGATCGGCCGCTGCCGCGTCATCCACGCTTGGAGTGCCCAGCGAATCCAGGGTTTGAGCAGCAAGGCCACCTGCGGCGCCATGGTGAGCGAATTGCGGGCCGTGGCCAGCGTGGGGTCACAGGCCAGCAACTGATGCAGATAGGTGGTGCCACTGCGCCAGTGGCCAATCACCACGATCGGGTCGTCCGGCAGTTCAGCCTTCCTCAAGCGGCGAGCCCACAGCCACGACTGCAGCCAAGCCAGGGGCTCCACCAGCAGCCCACTGAGTCCCATCAAAAGGCCCACCCTCCAGCAGGAGAGGGCCGGGCGACGCAGCTGCAAGCCTCGAAGCAGCACCGCAGGACGCAGAAAGCCCCCGGCCACCAAGCGATCCACCAGCAGATCACCCCCTGCCATGGCCCCACAAACCCTCACACCAGAATGACGGGATGATCGATGTGATCGGCACCGACGCCGGGGCACCCGCCTCGTTGCCCGCTCCACAGCAGACGCTGCTGCGGGCGGCGGCCGTGATTGCAGCACCGCAGCGGTTGAAGGCTGCTCTGCAGAACTGGCTGGGGGACGCCAAGCCCGAGCTGATCAGCAGCGATGACCCGCGGGCTCTGGTGGACAGCCTGCAATCGAGGGCGGCTGAGCAAGCTGTAGTGGTGCTGGCCAGCGGCGATCCGCTCTGGTTCGGCCTGGGGCGCATCCTTTGCGACCGCATCGGGGCAGAGCGGCTGCGGTTTCATCCCGCCCCCACATCGCTACAGCTGGCCTTCTCCCGCATCGGGCGCCCCTGGCAGGACGCCGACTGGGTGAGCCTGCACGGACGGGACCCCGAAATCCTGGCCAGCACTCTGCAGAAGCGACCCGCAGCCCTGGCGGTGCTGACGGATCCGAACCAGGGGGGCGCCGGCACCGTGCAGCAGATGTTGCGCAGCAGCGGCCTGGAGGCCAGCACGGATCTGTGGCTCTGCGAAAACCTCGGCCACCCCGATGAACGGGTGCAGCTGATCGCCCCACACGCCGCACTACCAACAGATCTGCAGCCGCTGCTGATTGCACTGCTGATCGCCCGCGAACCGGCCGCACCGGATCCGCAGCAACTGCCCTTGTTCGGGCTCGATGACGGGCTCTACCTGCAGCACAGCGATCACCCCGGATTGATGACCAAGCGGGAGGTGCGCATCCAACTCCTGGCCGAACTCGCCTTGCCGCCGCAGGGCGTGCTCTGGGATCTGGGGGCCGGCACCGGCAGCGTTGGTCTGGAAGCGCTGCGCATGCGCCCAGGTCTGCAACTGCTGGCGGTGGAACGCCGCGCCGGTGGCGCGCAACTGATCCAACGCAATGCACAACGACTCGGCGTCAGCCCTGCGGCGGTGCTGGAGGCCGACGCCACCACGGTGCTGAACGGCGGGCTCCCGAGCCAGCTCAGCCAGCCCGACCGGGTTCTGCTCGGGGGCGGGGGCGCCCAACGGGAGCGCTTGCTGCAGGAGGTGCTGACGCGACTGCGATCTGGAGGTGTTGTGGTGATCCCCCTGGCGAGCATCGAGGCCTTGGCCAGCGTTCGGCCGCTGCTCGAGAACGCTGGGTTGGCCGTGCGCGTGCAGCAACTGCAGGCCTGGCGGGGACAACCTCTGGGGGATGGCACCCGCCTGGCTCCGATGAACCCCACCTTGATCGTGACGGGAACGAAGCCGGCTCAAGCTGGCTTCACGGGAAAGACTTGAGCGGGGTGATCCGAACCGGATCGCCGATGCCAATGCCAAGCCGCTGCGCCTCTCCGGCACCGATCTCAATCACCGCATCAACGAAATCAGCCCGTCCATTGCCATCGGCATCGGCGGCGAAGGAGCGACAGGGCAGGGCAGCACAGGTGGGAACGGCAGGCACCAGATCGAGCACCCGCCCATCGCGCACAAAGATCATGTCCAGAGGCGCAAGGGTGTTGAACATCCAGAAGCGCTGCGGCTGGGGGGTTGCAAAGGGAAACCACATCCCGCGCAAGGGCGGCAGAGCCGGCCTCTGCATCAAGCCCAGCCGCTGCTGCTCCGGACTGCGGGCCACCTCGAGATCAATGCAACGCTGCTGTGCCACGCACCAGCGGACCTCAACCGGCAGCCATTGCGGCGGTGACTCAGGGGGAAGAGCATCCATGGCCGCTCAAGCCTCCGGCAACACCTGCCCGAGGCAATACCCCCGGCCGCGCACGGTGTGCAGCAAACGGCGTTCTCCACCGGCCTCCAGCTTCTGGCGGAGATAGCGCACATACACCTCCACAACATTGCTGCTGGAACGCTCCCCCTGCCACACCTCCTGAAGCAGCAGCTCGCGGCTCAACACCTGGCCGCGCCGCCGCAAGAGCACCTGCAACAGCATGAATTCCCGGGCCGTCAACGCCACCACACGGTCTCCCCGCCGCACCGTTCGGTTGGCGGGATCGACACTGAGATCGTCCAGCTCAAGCAGCGCCGGTCGCTGCCCCGAGCGCTGTTGAATCGTGCGGTGCAGGCGCAGACGCAACAACAGATCGCTGGGCCCGATCTCCGAGAGCCAGAAATCATCGGCACCGCTTCCCAGGCAGGCGGCGCGAGCCTCAACGCTGTCGCGTTCCAGATCCAACAGGATCGGCATGGCCCCGAAACGGCTGCGCAGGTCTTGAATCAATGCGGCCTGATCGGCCGCCAGCACAGCGGCCACTGGAGATTCACCCGGTTCAGGGGCATGGGCCGAGGGCCCGGCACTGAGCCAATCGAGGGTGGCGTAGCCCGATGCAGCCAGACGGGGCGCCAGCGACACCGCCGAAGGGCCTGCCAACAGCAACAGGGGATCAGCGTTCATTCCCGCTCGGGCTTGGCGATGTGGGGCAGGCCCCAACCCAATTTGTTGCGCAGCACCTGGAAGAACTCATGGTCGGCGAGGCGCACAAAGCGCACGGGGTGATCGCTGCGACGGATCAGCACCCGATCTTCCGGCCAGACGTAGCAACCGGCACTACCGTCCACCACCATCATCAGCCGCTCCGGCGTGGCTGGAAAAATCGTGACGGGTTCACGGTCGCTGAACACCAGGGCGCGGGAGGCCAGGGAATGGGGCGCGATCGGGGTGAGTTGCAGCACCGGACAATCCGGCGTGATCACCGGCCCACCGGAGCTGAGGGCGTAGGCCGTCGAACCCGTCGGCGTGGAGAGGATCACACCATCAGCGGCAATATCCACCGGGGCGTGGCGGCCGATGGCGATCTCGAAGTGGCACATGCTCGTGAGCGGCTCACGGTGCAGGGCCATCTCGTTGAGAGACAGCGCCTCCCAGCGGCGCTGATCACCCCGCATCACGCTCACCACGAGGTTGCTGCGTTCCTCGATCGTCCATTGCTGGGTGAGCACCACATCGAGGGCGCGATCCAGATCATCGAGATAGGCCTCGGCCAGAAATCCCAGGTGGCCGGTGTTGATCGTGAGAATCGGAATCCCCACTGGGGCGGTCTGCCGCGCGGCGGAAAGCACCGTGCCGTCACCCCCCAGCACGATGGCCAACACCATCGATTGATCGAAGCCCTTGGGCACACAGGCGCTGTAGCCGCGCAGGCGCAGGTGCTGATCGGGGTTGGCAAAGCCCACCATGCCCCCGGAACTGCTGGCCCGCTCCACGGCATGGCCGGCAGCCTCCAGGCGCTGCTGAATCGTGTCCGCCGTCTGCACCGCCAGCGGCTTGCCGTCATTGACGATCAGTCCGATCCGGGGCACTGATCCACGACGGGTAGAGGTCAGCCTCAGCCTATGGGACGCGCGAGAACAGAACGCCGCTCAGTAACGAAGGTTCCCGATCAGAACTGCTCGAGGAAGCGCAGATCGCTGGTGTACAGCCGGCGGATGTCGTCAATGCCATGGCGCACCATGCAGAAGCGCTCCACCCCAAGGCCCGCGGCAAAACCGCTGTAGCGCTCCGGATCGAGGCCCAGCCCTTCCAGCACGGCGGGATCCACCATGCCGCAGCCCATCACCTCCAGCCAGCGGCCGCGCCACTGCACATCCACCTCGGCGGAGGGCTCGGTGAAGGGGAAATAACTGGCCCGGAAACGCACCGGCAGGTTACCGAAGAAGGCCTTGAGAAAGGCCATCACCGTGCCGCGCAGGTGGCTGAAATCGAGCCCTTCATCAATGGCCAGCACCTCCACCTGGTGGAACACCGGCGAGTGGGTGGCATCAACGGCATCACGGCGATACACCCGTCCGGGAGCCACGATCCGCACCGGCGGCGGGTTCTCTTCGAGGTGACGGATCTGCACCGGGGAGGTGTGGGTCCGCATCAGCAGGTCACCACCGAGATAAAAGGTGTCTTGCATGTCCCGGGCCGGATGGTCCTCGGGGATGTTCAGCGCAGTGAAGTTGTAGTGATCCCGCTCCACCTCAGGCCCCTCGGCCACGCTGTAGCCGAGGCCCAGGAACAGATCGACGATCTCTTCAGTGGTGGTGATCAGGGGATGGCGATGGCCCATCGGCACCCCGGAGGCCGGGGCGGTGACATCGAGGCTTTCCCTGGCGATGCGCTCCGCCATGGCCGCCTGCTTCACGGCCTGCAGCCGCTCTCCCAACAGCGACTGCACCTGCGTTTTCAGCACGTTGGCGCGCTGACCCACCAGGGGACGCTCCTCACCGGGCAACTTGCCCATCGCCCCGAGCACACCGGAAATGCGCCCCTTCTTGCCCAGCAGCCCGACCCGCAGTTGCTCCAGCGCAGCGGCATCGGCCGCCTCGGCGATCTCCGCCGCGGCCTGCTGCTCGAGGGCATCGAGTTGATCGGTGAGCTGCTGCAGGGTGACCGGTGCGCTCACAGGGATGGAACATACAGCTGCCGACTGTAAGCAGCCGTGCCGCTTAGGTTCACCTCAGTGCGTATAACCTCATGGCCCCGCTGCGGATCCTGATCAGCAATGACGATGGGGTCTTCGCCGACGGCATCCGAACCCTGGCCGCCGCAGCGGCAGCCCGCGGCCATCAGGTGACGGTGGTCTGCCCGGATCAGGAACGGTCGGCCACCGGCCATGGCCTCACCCTGCAGACCCCCATCCGCGCCGAGCGGGCCGATGAACTGTTCGCCCCAGGGGTCACCGCCTGGGCCTGCAGTGGCACCCCCGCCGACTGCATGAAGCTGGCCCTGTTCGAACTGGTGAAGGAGAAGCCAGACCTGGTGCTCTCCGGCATCAATCACGGCCCCAACCTGGGAACAGATGTGTTCTGCTCCGGCACTGTTGCCGCAGCGATGGAAGGCACCCTGGAGGGCATTCGTTCCCTGGCGGTGAGCAGCGCCTGCTTCCAGTGGCGTCAGTTTCAGGCGGCCGCCGACCTTGCCCTTGAGGTGAGTGAACAGGCCATCGCCGACCAGTGGCCCGACAACCTGCTGCTCAACCTCAACATCCCCCCCTGTGCCCGGGAGGAGATGGGAGCACTGCGCTGGACCCGTCTCTCGATCCGGCGCTACGACGAGCAATTCAGCCGTCGGGAAGACCCCCGTGGCCGCGCCTACTACTGGCTGGCCGGAGAAGCCGTGCAGGATCTGGAATCAGCCGGAGAAGGCCCAAGGGATTGGCCCAGTGATGTGGCCCAGATCCACGCCAATTCCCCCTCACTCACACCGATCCAGCCCGACCTGTTCTGGCGGGGCCCCCTCAGCGGACTGCCGCAGCTCAAGCTCAAGGATCAACTGGTGCGGTAAACCCGCTGCAGCAACCAGAGGGAGAACAACACCCCGATCAGGTGGGCGAACAGCACCTGGGTGTTGCTGAGCACAGACAGCATTTCCAGGGAGGTGATCGCCAGGTTGTCGGCCATGCCGCGGCCGCCGATGGCAATGCCCGGAGTCTGCATTGAGGCCTGCACGAACAGGCTGCCGGCGAGGGCCTGATAGCCGATGGTGGCGAAGGTGAGACCCAGAAGATCCGCCAACAGCCCCCGTTTGATCAGCCGCGCCACTTCGCCCCGACTGGGACGGGCCGCGCTGTCGATGGCCCGACCGGTGCGAACGATCAGCCAGCCCTGCCAGAGGCTGAACAGCAGCACGAGGAAGGCCAGGGATGTGAGCGAAAGGCCAGGCCCCAGACCCACGGCACGTTCGGAATTGCGGGCCAAGCTGCCGCCGATGTTGTTGAACAGCAGAACGCCCACCACAACGATGCCGAGAACCACCTGGATCCAGAATCGGATCCATCCCATCCGACGCACGCCGAACGACAACTTCTGGAAATCGAGGCGGTCTGGCATGCCCTGGTGCTCGGTCGTTCAAACTTGCCACCAAAGCGCCCCTTCTGCACCTCTTTGATTCCGCTCTGCTCTCCAGAGGAAGCCCGTCGGCCCACTGCCCTGGCGCTGGGGAGTTTCGATGGCCTGCATGCCGGCCATCGCCGCGTGATCGCCGAGGCCATCCAGGACAGCCCGGACGATGCCGTTGCCTCGGTTGTGAGCTTCTGGCCGCATCCCCGTGAGGTGCTGTTCGGGGAGGCACGCCTGAGGCTGGATCTACCCAGCGAAAAACTCACTCTGCTGGAACCGCTGGGGATCCAGCAGCTCGTGCTGGTGCCCTTCACCCGCGAGCTGGCTCAGCTGAGTGCGGAGGACTTCGTGACCAGCGTGCTGCTGAACACACTTCAGGCCCGGCGCATTGCCGTGGGCACCAACTTCCGCTTCGGTCATCAGCGGCGCGGTGACGCCGAAATGCTGGAACGGCTGGCGGCTCGCAGCGACGTTGAGGTGAAGGTGGTGCCGATTGTTGAAGACCAAGGGGGCCGGATGAGCAGCAGCCGCATCCGCGCGGCCCTCGACCAGGCCGACCTCACCACCGCCAAAGCCTTGCTGGGCCGGGCCTACCGCTTTCAGGGACGGGTGGTGCGGGGCCGAGGCCTGGGGCGTGAACTGGGCTGGCCCACCGCCAATCTCCAGGTGGATGGCCGTAAGGCCTTGCCAGGCCTTGGCGTCTACGCCGCTTGGGCCCAACTGGATGGGGATGGCGATCGGCTGCCAGCCGTGATGAACCTCGGGCCCCAACCCACGATCGATCCCACGTCCCCTTCAGCCGTGGAGGTGCACCTTCTGGATCAGAGCCTGGAACTGGGAGGCCGGCAGCTGGGCGTCGAGCCGGTGCAGCGCTTGCGCGGCCAGACCAAATTCAGCGGCCTCGAGGAGCTCAGCAGCCAGATCGGCCGCGACGCAGCCCAGGCCCGCACGATCCTTCAGACCGGTTCTCAGGCCGCGGTCGGATAGGCATTCACCAGCCCCCAGACGATGAACACGCCGATGCCGCCGAGAAGGACGATTCCCCAGACCAGAACGTGCATGGTGCTCTCAGAACCACCGTTCTCCATGACCTACGCCGAAACCGTTGCCCACAGGGTGCCATGAATCCAACCCCAAGCGATGCATACCTGGATCCACGGGTGGCACGCCTGATCGACGCCAACCTCGACCGTGCCCGGGAAGGCCTGAGGGTGGTTGAGGACTGGTGCCGCTTCGGGCTGGAGCAACAGGATCTGGTGGTGCGCCTCAAGGACTGGCGTCAACGCCTGGGTCGACTCCATCACGACACCTACAAGCAGGCCCGCTCCACCAGCACCGACACCGGCGCCGGACTGGAGCATCCGGCCCAACTCGATCGCCACAGCCCCGACCATGTGGTGGCGGCCAACTGCGCCCGGGTGCAGGAGGCGTTGCGGGTGCTGGAGGAGTACGGCCGCACCATCGATCCTGCGCTGGCCGCTGAAGCCGCAGCGATCCGCTATGGGCTTTACGACCTGGAGGTGACCTGCCTCAACGCCACCCTGGGAGCACGGCGACGCAACAAACTCAAGGACGCTCACCTCTGCCTGATCACGACCCCCTGCGATGACCTGAGCGATCGGGTGGAGGCCGCCCTGCGGAACGGCGTGGGGATGGTGCAGTACCGCTGCAAAGCGGGGAACGACCGCGAACGCCTGCGGGAGGCGCAGCAGCTCAGGCAGCTCTGCAACCGCTTCGGGGCGCTGTTGTTCATCAATGACCGTGTGGACCTGGCCCTGGCGGTGGATGCGGATGGGGTGCACCTGGGCCAGGACGACATGCCCAGCGAGGTCGCCCGCGATCTCTTGGGCGTTGATCGTCTGCTGGGCCGCAGTACCCGCAGCATCGATCAGGTTCATCAGGCTCAGCAGGAGCCAATCGACTATCTCGGATTTGGCCCGATCCATTCCACGGCCGTCAAACCCGAGCGGAAGCCTGTTGGTGTGGAGCTCCTGGCGCAGGCCACTGCGATCAGCCAACGCCCCGTCTTCGCCATCGGTGGAATCACCTCGGCCAACCTGCCGGCACTGCTCACGGCAGGTGGCCAGCGCGCGGCCGTGATCGGCGCGATCATGCACGCAGATGACAGCGGTCTGGCCTCGCGGCAACTGCTCCAACAGCTGGACCACGCCACGTTCTGAGCCATGCCTCTCACCCTGATGGTCAACGGTGAAACCCGCGTGCTGGATTCAGCACCGGATCCCGCCAGCCTGGCGGCGGTTGTTGCCTTGCTGGCCAACAACCCCCAGCTGGTGGTGGCCGAGCACAACGGTGTGATCGCACCCCGCAGCCGCTGGGACAGCATCGTTGTGAAGGATGACGACACCCTTGAGATCGTCACCATCGTTGGTGGTGGTTCCTAGAGTCGCCGGATCAATGCTGTGGGCGCTGCTGTGGCCACTCCCCGACTGTTGACACGATCCCGACGACTGCTCGCATCGCTCCTGTTGCCGCTGGTGATTGTGGGGCTCTGCCTGTTCCAGGCACAGCCGGCTGATGCCGCCCGCGGTGGGCGCATGGGAGGGGGCAGTTTCCGCGCTCCTTCGATGCCGCGATCCGGTGGGAGTTACCGGGGTGGCAGCTACGGCGGTGGCTACCGCGGCGGCGGGATGGGCTTCCCCTTCCTCATCCCCATCTTCGGCTTCGGTGGGGGCGGGCTGTTTGGTCTGCTGATCCTGATGGCTGTCGCAGGCGTGCTGGTGAACGCCCTTCGTGGCGTTGGCAATGCCCCCTCGATCGGTGGTGCTGCTGCAGCGCCGGCCATACCGCGCAACGTGAACATGATTCAGGTGCAGGTGGGCCTGCTGGCCAGTGCCAAATCCCTGCAGGAGGATCTGCGCTCCTTGGCCGCCTCTTCAGACACCAGCAGTTCCTCAGGTCTGCAGAGACTGCTGCAGGAGACAACCCTGGCCCTGCTGCGCCAACCGGACCTCTGGGTTTACGCCAATGCCGAGAGCGGCAGTGTTCCCTTCAGTTCGGCTGAATCGACGTTCAATCGCCTCTCGATGAACGAGCGCAGCAAGCTGGACGCTGAGCTCACCAGCAACGTCGGCGGACAGCGGACCACGGACACGAGCAACAGCACTGGAGACGCTGATGCCACCAACGAATTCATCGTTGTGACCTTGCTGGTGGCCTCCACGGCATCGGCCAAGCTCGCCGGAGCCGACACCGGAGAAGATCTGCGCCAGACCCTGCGCATTCTTGGTTCCACAGCCTCCAGTGAACTCATGGCCCTGGAAGTGATCTGGCAACCGGAAGGTCGCGGAGATGTGCTGAGCGCCAACGACCTGGTGACGGCTTACCCCAACCTCCAACACCTCTGAGATGCCAGAGCAATTCGTGGCTCATCTACAGGTTTTCTGAGTATTTCTCCCCAGCAATCAGGCCTAGCTTGGCCTGATCAGATTGCGCACCTCCAGCGTTGGCTCCCGACCCCCGCTCCATGCAATGGCAACAGGACGGTGAGCTGGCGCGGGCTGATCTGGATGCTCTTGTGCATGCGCTTCAGCAGGTGGAGTGCGATCACAACAGCGCTGAGCTGCAGCGTCTCGGCCAGATCGATCCTTCCGCTGCGGCTTGAAGCCTCAGCTTGCAGCGTCCGGGGCACAGCCCCTGAGCATCCGCAATGCAGCCATGGCTGCGCCGTAGCCGTTGTCGATATTCACCACCGTCAACCCTGGGGCACAGCTGGCGAGCATGCCTTCCAAAGCGGTTCGTCCCCCTGCACTGATTCCATAGCCAACCGAAACCGGGACGCCGATCACCGGTTGCGGCACCAGACCAGCCAGCACCGTCGGCAACGCACCCTCCATTCCCGCGCAGGCGATCAGGATCCGCGCTGTGGCCAGACGGGGCAGTTGATCCAACAAGCGGTGCAATCCAGCCACCCCCACATCCATCACAGGATCCACGCCGATGCCGTGGCAACGCAGGGCCAAGCTGACCTCCGCCACCACCGTGCGATCACTGCTGCCTCCGCTGAGCACCGCCACCGCAGCCGGTGACGCAGGCACAGGAGGCAATACACCCAGGGTGAGGCAGCGAGCGTCGGCATGCAGCTCCACCGCTGGCAACGCCTCACACACCCGTGCCGCCTTTTCGGGATTCACCCGGGTCACCAAACCCAGTTCTCCTGCAGCGGCAAAGCTTTCAAGGATGGCGATGATCTGATCGGCTGTCTTGTGTTCCCCCCACACGGCCTCGACCATGCCCAAGCGCTGACGGCGCCGCAGATCGAGGCGAGCATCCGGGGTGGTCACTGCGGCAACAGTTCCCCTTCAAATACCAGCGGGAATGGGTTGCCCTGGCGCTGTCCTGTTTGCTCGCGGGCCAAGGTCTCGAAGCGCTCCTGAACCGTCTCTACCTCAGCCATGGAGATCGATTTCCATGCCTTACGACTGCTCCAACGAATCAGCAGCGTTCCCTCTTCGGTGGCCGGATCCCAGAACAGATCACGGCCCAGAAAACCCGGCTGTTGCTTCAGCCAAGGCTCCCAGCTGCCGCGTTCCGCCGCCATCCACTGCTCACGGCTCTCCCGGGGGACCTGCAGCCGCAGGTGCTCCACCACAGCCACCACGTCAGCACGTGTCGGGTCGGACTCTGCTCGCACCTCTGTCTCCGAAAGCCCGCCCAACAACAGAACCAATGCCAAACAAGGTGCAATGACCCTAAGCAGAACAGACCTGAGGCGACGCACGGTTCAGCTCCGCTGCAGCAGGGCCACAGCCTGGCAACTGATGCCCTCTTCCCGTCCCTCCGGACCCAAGCCTTCATTGGTGGTGGCCTTCACACCCACTGCATCGGGGGCGATACCGATCGCAGACGCCATCCGGCTGCTCATCTCGGCGATATGCGGCTTGAGTTTGGGGCGCTCGGCGATCACCACCGCATCGATGTTCACCACCGACCAGCCGCGCTCCTTCACCAGCTTCACCACCTGATCCAGCAGCTTCAAGCTGTCGGCCCCTTTCCATTGGGGATCGGTGGGGGGGAAATACTTGCCGATGTCACCGAGGGCAAGGGCCCCAAGCAGTGCATCCATCACCGCATGCACCAGCACATCAGCATCGCTGTGGCCATCAAGGCCAAGACCATCGGGATGGTCCAGGGTCACACCCCCCAGGATGAGGGCCCGTCCGGGCACCAGCCGATGGATGTCGTATCCGTTGCCGATGCGCAGCTCCATGCCGGGATCTGAAGGGTCATTCATTGTCGCGGTCTGCCAGCGTGCAAACAGATCGGGCCGCCGCTCGCGGGTGCGCTGCTCCCGCTGCTCCTGGCGCCATCGAGCGATGGCACCATGGTCGCCACTGCGCAGCACATCCGGAACGGTCATGCCGCGGAAGTCGGCGGGGCGGGTGTAATGCGGGTGTTCCAGGAGGAGTGCACTGTGGCTTTCCTCCACCAGGGAATCGGCGGTCCCCACCGTGCCGGGCAGCAGGCGCACAACACCGTTGATCACCGTCATCGCCGGCAGCTCACCACCGGTGAGGACGAAATCACCCATCGACACCTCCTCATCGGCCAGGCCGCGAATCCGCTCGTCGAAGCCCTCGTAGTGACCGCAGAGAAAAACCAGTTGATCGTGGTCACTGGACCAACGCTGCAGATCCGCCTGCTGCAGGGGACACCCCTGCGGTGACATCAACAGCACCCGGCTGCGGGGACTGCGGGGAATCGCCTCCATCGCGGCGAACACCGGCTCGGGCTTGAGCACCATGCCGGCACCGCCCCCGTAAGGCTCGTCGTCCACCTTGCGATGGCGATCCGTGGCGAAGTCCCTGGGGTTGTGTAGATGCAACTCGGCAATGCCCGCGTTGAAGGCACGACCGATCACCCCCAGCTCCAGCAGAGGAGCAAACGCCTGCGGCGCCAGGCTCACCACATCAAGGCGGTAGAGGGCCATGCCGCCTCAGGCCGCGGGTTTGGACACCCTGCGGATGTCCGTGCAGAAACTGCCCTGCACCGGTGTTCCCTGGGCATCCACCGCCGTAGTGCTGCGCAGGCGCAGGTTGGCCCGCGTGAACCAGATCCGCTCCTGAACCTGCACGCCGTCAGCCAAGCTGAGATTCAACTCCATGCTGCCGTCAGGCCAGAACCTCCAGTTGCCTGGGGAATCACCATCGAGGATCAGCTGTCCATCAGCGGCGAAGGTGAGGGTGCTGCTGGTTCCACCAGGGGCCTGCACCTGCAGTTGGCCGAGAGCCCCCTGCTCGCTCACGCAGCGAACGGTGAGTTCACCCCGTTCGCTGCTGTGCCACTCGTCATCACCACCGGCAGCCAGCTCAAAGCAACTGCGCAGACTCATCCACTCCCCGTCGCAGAGGCTCAGAAAGGAGCCAGGGTCTTCCGGGGGAAAGGCTTGTTCACTCATGCGCCCATCATCTCAGCCGTGGGGCAGGCATTTCTCGTTATTGATCCCCCGTGTAACCCAGCTCCGCCAAGCGGGCCGGTTTGCTGCGCCAATCAGGCACCACCTTGACGAACAGCTCCAGATACACCGGGCCATCAATCAGCACCTGCATCTGCAGCCGCGCCCCCTGGCCGATCGTCTTGAGCATCGCCCCGGCTTTGCCGATCAGGATCCCCTTCTGACTCTTCCGTTCCACAAGAACCGTGGCTAACACGGCCGTGCGACCCGCACCCTTGCCCTTGGCCGGCAACTCCTCAACGCGATCAATGGTGACGGCAACGCTGTGGGGCACCTCCTCTCGCGTGTGCAGAAGCACCTGCTCGCGAATGAGTTCTCCCAGAAGTACCCGCTCCGGTTGATCACTCACCATTTCGGGCGGATACAGCTGTGGCCCCAAGGGCAACTGAGCCGCCATCGCTGCTGTGAGCTCCGCGCAGCCATCGCCTGACAGGGCGCTGCAGCGGTGCACCGGCCAATTCGTCTCCTGCAGCAGGGCGGCATAGGCCTCTTCCGCTTCAGAGCGGTGTTCCTCCGCCAACTTGTCCCACTTGTTCAGGGCCACCAGCACCGGCAGGGACTGCTGCTGCAGCAGATTCACGATGAAGGCATCACCACGCCCCGGGCGCTCGCAGCCCTCCAACAGCAACACCACCAGGTCCACTTCACCGATGGCACTGCGGGCACTCTTCACCAGCCGTTCCCCCAGCAAGTGGTGGGGTTTGTGGATGCCAGGCGTATCCACCAGAACCATCTGGGCCACCTCCGTGGTGAGAATGGCCCGCAAGCGGTTGCGGGTGGTCTGGGCCACGGGCGATGTGATTGCCACTTTCTCCCCCACCAGCTGATTCACCAGCGTGGATTTGCCCACGTTCGGGCGACCGATCAGTGCGATGAAGCCAGAACGGTAATTCTCTGGCAGTGGAGTTGCGTGCATGCTCTAAGTCTGCGCCGCCATTGGATCGACCCGTTGAATCGACCCATAGCCTTAGGGCAGGAATTGAACAGGTCCATGGCGGATCAGCAACCCACCTTCCAGCAGGCCATGGAAATCACAGCGGCCTGGCTGCAGCAGTGGGACAACGAGGAGATCAGCGATGAGGTGCTGGCCGACCGCATCGGTGAAATGGTGGCCAGCCGCGATGGTGCCCGGGGATTTTTCGTAGTGAGCCTGGCGGGCGAGAGCGTGCTGATGGATCGTTTGCCCGATGCCGTCGTGGGGCAACTGCGGGGCGCCGGGGCTGGCGTTGTGGATCTGAGCGTCCGCAATCTGGCCATGAGCACCGCCATGGCCGTGCATCACCGGCGGTCGGGAGATGAGGCCCAGCAAGCCGGCTCGGAGAGGGTCAGCAGCCGTTGCATTGAACTGCTCAGACTGCTGGAACCAGCGGAGGTGAAGGAGCGCCTGGAGCAACTGCTGGCCGCAGCCCTCGACAACCGCGGTGAGGACGTCGCCTTCCTGGAGAAGTGGGGGTACGACGCCGAGCAGAAACAAGCCATCGGAGACAGCGTCTATGCCGTGGCTGAGGGCTAAGCCACAAAAAAAACCCCGGACAGGCCGGGGCGAAGGTTGATTCGATGCGTTGGCATCGTCAGTCGCGAAGGTCAGTCGCGACGACCGCCACCGTTGAGCACGATGATCAGGCGCAGGATGAAGATGAACAGGTTGATGTAGGTGAGGTACATGCTCAGGGCACCTGCCAGGTATTGGTCATCGCGGTAGGAGCGGGGCATCGTGTAGAAGTCGACGAAGGCGGCGCCCACGAAGAGAACGGTGCCGAATCCGGCGATCATCAGCTCGAAGCTGGTGCCATGGAACATGGCAGGGGCAAAGATGCCGCCGATGAACTGGACGACCATCGCCAGGATCAAGCCGATCAATCCAAGACCCACCACTCCGGAGAGCGCCTGGCCAACGGAATCGCTCATGCGACGGCCAACGATCGAGGCAATCACGAAGGTGATTCCGGTGGCCAGTGCGGCGGTGCCGACTGCACCCACACCCGCAACGGCTCCCGCCAAAGCCACGAGACCACTCAGGGTGAAACCGGTGATCAGGCTGTAGACCGACAGCAGCGGCAAGGCTGTGGCGTTGTTGCCCTTCAAGGCGACGTTCTGCGCCACGAAGAACAGCACCAGGTTGCCGATCACAGCCACCCAGAACAGGGGCATGAACAGCGGTGTGGCCATCATCGAAAGACCACCAATCACCCCGATTGAGGTGAGCACCATGCCGCCGCCGACGTAGGGCAGCGCTTTATTGACGACGTTGGGGCCGACGAGGGCGCTCGATTGCGCCTCGCGGATCGCCTCCTGGAAATTGCTGCTTGCTGGCATGTCGACCAGGTCACCAAAGACTCATCACATCCTGCCAGCGGTGACAAGGGATTGGGGTGTGGATCTCCCTATCGACGCTGAACTTTGGGCGTTTTGCGTTCGTCCCGGCGGGCATAGGCCTCCACCACCCGCTGCACGAGGGGATGGCGCACCACATCCGCAGCGGTGAGGCGGCAGACCGCAACCCCTTCAACGCCCTCCAACACCTCGGACGCCTCCACCAAACCGCTCTGCACGGTGGACGGAAGATCCACCTGGGTGATGTCTCCGGTCACCACCATTCGCGAACGCTCCCCCAGGCGGGTGAGCACCATGCGCATCTGAGCCGGCGTGGTGTTCTGAGCCTCATCAAGGATCACAAAGGCATCGCTCAGGGTGCGGCCTCGCATGTAAGCCAGGGGAGCGACCTCGATCACGCCCTTCTCCAACAGCACAGTGGTTTTCTCCGCTCCGAGCAGGGAGTGCAAAGCGTCGTAGAGCGGACGCAGATAGGGGTCCACCTTCTGCTGCAGGTCGCCCGGCAGGAAGCCCAGGCGCTCCCCGGCTTCAACAGCCGGCCGGGTGAGAATCAAACGCTCCACCTTGCGTTCGGTGAGCATCCGAACCGCGAGAACGGTGGCGAGAAAGGTTTTGCCGGTGCCGGCAGGACCGAGGGCAAAGGTGAGGTCGTGGCGCTCCATGGCGTCCACGTATTTCTTCTGGCGCAGAGTGCGCGGGCGCAGCAGGTTGCCCTTCTGGCTTTTCGCCAACACCTGCTCGCCCATGGCGGCATGGTCATCGCCGCGGCCGGTGTTGAGCGCTCCCAGCGCTGACTGGAGGTCCACCGGTGACACCGACTGGCCGTCCTGCCAGATCGGGCGCACCAATTCCACAACCGCAGCAGCCCTCTCAATCTGCATTGGCCGCCCGGTGATCACCAGTTGAAGACCCCGCAACACCATGGAGGCTCCTGTCAGAACTTCCAGGCGATGCAGGGTTGTTTCCGCTTCACCGGCGAGGGCCAGTGCAGCATCGGGATCAGGCAGGTCGAGAACGAAACGGCCGCGTTCGCCGTCGTCAGACACCGGAATGATCAGCCCTCGGTGGATTCGGATTCTGAGGAATCAGAGGCTGCAGCTTCTGCAGCCTTCGCCTCAGCAGCTGCAGCCTTGGCCTCAGCAGCCTCCTTGGCGGCTTGCTTGGCATCAGCTTCACGCTTGGCCGCTTGCTTGGCCTTGCCCACGGTCTCTGCAGGACGCACGGTCTTTTCCAGAAGACCGCCGCGCTCGAGCAGCGTGCGAACCACATCTGTGGGTTGGGCACCCTGACCCAGACGCTCACGGATGGCCTCGGTGTCGAGGCGCGTTTCCTTCGTCCGCGGGTTATAGAAGCCCAGCTCCTGCAGGGGACGACCGTCCCGACGCGAGGTGCTGTTGCAGGCCACGAGGCGGAAGCTCGCTTCCCGCTTCTTGCCAAACCGCTTCAGGCGGAGCTTGATCATCGTGGCCCTGGAATGAAGGAAAAGAGGTGGTCCGGCGAAGCCCAAAGGCCCGCCAAACAACCACCATACCGTTCCGCCCTCACAGATCCCCGAAGCCCTTCTTCTTCTTGGCGGGTCGCTGCCGCTTCGGTGGTCCACCGCGACCGGGACGACCTCCACCCCCGGGCATGCCACCCATTCCAGGCATTCCTGGCATTCCGCCCATGCCCGGCATGCCACCCATCCCGGGCATGCCTCCCATGCCGGGCATGTTGCCCTGGCTCATCTGCTGCATGAAGCCGCGCATTTTCTGGAAGTCGGCCAGCACCTTGTCCACATCTGCGGCCTGATGGCCGCTGCCGCTGGCAATCCGGCGACGCCTTGAGGGTTGACTCGCCAGGAGGTCGGGATTTTCCCGCTCCTGCTGGGTCATCGAGCCGATCATGGCCTCGATGCGCTTGAGCTGCTGCTCCCCCTGCTTGAGCATGCCGTCATCGATCTTGTTCATGCCCGGGATCATTTTCATCAGACCCCCCAGCGAGCCCATGCGCTTGATCAAGCGCATCTGCTTCACGAAGTCCGAGAAATCAAACGTCGCCTCCTGCAGCTTCTTCTGCATCTTTTCGACGTCGGCGAGTTCGACCTCCTTCTGGGCCTTCTCCACCAGCGTCAGCACATCACCCATGCCGAGGATGCGGCTGGCCATCCGTTCGGGATGGAACGGCTGCAGGGCCTCCACCTTCTCTCCGGTGCCGATGAACTTGATCGGCTGACCGCTCACCTTGCGGATCGAAAGGGCGGCACCACCGCGGGAATCACCATCAAGCTTGGTGAGCACCGCTCCGGTGATGCCCACCTGGTCGTGGAAGGCGCGGGTGAGTTCGGCCGCTTCCTGACCGATCATCGAATCCACCACCAGCAGCACCTCATCGGGCTGCACAGCAGTGCGGATCCGCACCATCTCCTCCATCATCTCGGTGTCGATCTGGAGGCGACCGGCGGTGTCGACCAGCAGCGTGTCGAAGCCTTCCTCTTTCGCCTTGGCCAGACCAGCGGCTGCAATGTCTTCCGGTTTGGCCTCAGCACCGAGGCTGAACACCTCCACATCGATCTGAGCACCGAGCGTTTTCAACTGCTCGATGGCGGCTGGTCGGTAAACGTCGGCGCCCACCATCAGGGCTCGTCGCCCCTGATCCTTGAGGTGGAGGCCCAACTTGGCCGTTGCGGTGGTTTTACCGGCACCCTGAAGGCCGGCCATCAACACGACGGTGGGAGCTTCAGCTGCCTTGGCCAGAGGAGCGTTATCGCCCCCCATGACCTCCACGAGCTGTTCATGGACCACCTGGATGAACTTCTGATCCGGGCTGACCCCGCGCACCACCTCCGCACCAACGGCTTTGTCGCGGACCTCAGCCACGAACTCCTTCACCACCGGCAGGCTGACGTCGGCTTCCAGCAAGGCCCGACGGACGTCCTTCAGGGCTCCATCGACGTTGGTTTCGCTGATGCTGTCTTGGCCACGCAGCCCCTTGACCGCATCCTCAAAACGGGCTGAAAGCTCGTCGAACATCGGCGTTACGCCCCTGGATCAATGGGGTGATCGTAAAAAGCGACGGTCAAACAACCCGGGCAAGCAACTCATGAGCCCGGGATGTAGTCGTGCAAACGCCATTGGGTTCCATCTCTGCCGAGCACGTAAGTCACGCTGAAATCAGTCGGTGCCGTCTCATCAATGACGGTTCCATCAGCAGCCTGAAGGCGATCGCTGTAGGCCACCTGGGCCAGCAGTTCAATCCTCTGAGGCTTGCGGTCGACCACCTCGATGCTGGTGATGGAGGCATCAATCGACTTGGATCGCCCTGCAGCCTGATCAGCTTCCCTCTCCTGCTCCACGCGCTTCACCAGGGGCTCCCTGGCCACGACGGAAAGATCTGCCGGCTCACCGGAGAGCATCAACGCCTTGGCATCAAGCCATCCCTGGAGCAACGCCTGAAGCTCAGCTTGGGTGGGGGCCTCACTGAGCAGTGGTTCTGTGGGCGCTGAAGGCTCAAGGTCGGGCTTCAGGCTCGCGATGGGCTCGTCATCCACCGGAGACGAAGCAGCATCGAGCTCCTGCGTCTCGTCAACCTCGTCGCCAGCCTGCTGCTCAGCGGAGAGTGAAGCGGTTTCCGGCAACAGCGGTGCAGGATCCCAGTTGCGTCGAACCAGGCCGAAACCCGCAACGGTGATCCCAACCAGGGCCACAGCGGCAGCAGCGGGGCGGAACCAACTTTGCTGCCAGAAACGTTGTTGCCAGAGACGTTGTTGCCAGAACGGCGTGGCATCCGCGTCTTCGAAGTCAACGTCCTGGTCTAATTCAGCTGCGTCGCTCGAGGCCGCAAGGGATGCATCGCCTGCCGTTGCCCAGGCCAGGCTGATCTCTTCAGCACCGATCTGGCGCGACGCCTTGCGATCGAGACGATCAACAAAACCCTGCACGTCACGATCAGCGAACCAGGCATCCAGATCAGCACCGGAGGCATCGACGTCGCGATATCCCGGCAACACATCGCGTTCAAGCCAGGCCCGGCAGTACTCGCATTGCGCGGCCAACCGATCGCCAGGGTGGTTCAAAAACCAGGCCTGAAGATCCGGATCTCTCAGGACGGCGAAATGCCGATCCGCATCTTTGACGTTGCCCAACAGCAGATCCAGGCAGCCAAGCAGCGGCATGGGATCGAGGTCGGCATTGGCAAGCGTCTGCAGCCGGTCGCGGGCCTGCTCGAGGAACTCAGGCTTGCGCCGCGAGAACCCTGCTGCGGTGAGAGCCAGAACCGTGAGGAAACCGGCATCGGCTGCGCCCCCCTCAAACCAGCGGCTGAACAGATCGATCTGCTCCTGAACGGTGAGGAAGCGGCGGATCTGATGGAAGAACGATTCGAAATCCTCCTGGCTGAGGCTGCCGGGCTGATCACCATCAGCATCGGTGGCCTCCAGGCCACCACGGGCCACAACCAGCTCATCCAACAGCGTCAACCCCCGTTGATGGGAGTCCTGATCGCCGAGATCACGGCTGAGCAGATCCAAAATCCTGAAGGGAGTCAGCCCTTGCAAGGCGTCTTCCAACTGGCGCTGCTGGTCGGGGAGCTTGCCCATCCGTTGTTGCAGCTCAATACCGTCGATCAAAAGTTGGGCCGCCGACTCATAGCGCCGTTGGTCCTGTTCCTCCACGGCAGCATCGCGGCAGGCCAGGGCAGCCAGGAGCGTCAGGTCTGCTTCACGGCCACTGCCGAGGGCGGGGGCCTGAGGCGGTTGGAGACCCTGCCGCGCCAACTGAAAGGCCTCGAGAGCGCCATTGGCCTCCCAAAGCAGCATCAGGCCCGCCACCTCACTGCTGGTGGGAAGGTCCAAGCCCACCGTGCCGTTGGGATGGGATTCACTGAGGCGCAACAGGGCTGCTTCGTACTCGGCCCTGTCAGCGGGATCGGTCAGCAGATCGGCGGAGCGGCGCAGCAGATCGGCCCTTATGAGCAGAACCTCGTGGGTGAAGCCCTGATCCGGAGGACTGTCACAGCGGCTTTCCAAGCGGCGCAGAATCGCCTCTGGCGCTGCCGATGGACTGACGCCCAGAAGTCGGAAATGATCGATGGGCAGATCCAACAGCGCCGCTGCGAGGAGACGCGGATCTTAGTCAGTGTCAGGGGTTTTGCCCATCGCTCGTCGGTTGGCCCTTAAAGTTGATTGCAATCCCTTAGGTGGACATGGGTCAGGACCTCGCTGTCGATTCCGCTCCGATTGGCACTGCGACTGCTGGTCCCCATGCCGAACGGCTCTCCAAATTGGTGACGGCACAACGGGCCAGCGTGGACCGGGAGACCGGTCTGGAGCTGTACCGAGACATGACCCTGGGCCGGCGCTTCGAGGACAAATGCGCCGAGATGTACTACCGGGGCAAGATGTTTGGCTTCGTGCACCTCTACAACGGTCAGGAAGCGGTGAGCACCGGTGTGATCGGTGCGATGAAGCGTCAGCACGACTGGTTCTGCAGCACCTACCGCGACCACGTGCATGCCTTGAGTGCCGGCGTGCCGGCCCGCGAAGTGATGAGCGAACTCTTCGGCAAGGAGACCGGTTGCAGCAAGGGTCGTGGCGGCTCAATGCACCTGTTCTCCAAGGAGCATCACCTTCTGGGCGGGTTTGCCTTCATCGCTGAGGGCATTCCCGTGGCACTTGGATCTGCCTTCACCAGCCGCTACAAGCGCGACGCCCTCGGTGATGCCTCCAGCAACGCCGTGACAGCAGCGTTCTTCGGCGATGGAACCTGCAACAACGGTCAGTTCTTCGAGTGCATGAACATGGCGCAGCTGTGGAAGCTGCCGATCATTTTCGTGGTCGAGAACAACAAGTGGGCCATTGGTATGGCCCACGACCGGGCCACCAGTGACCCGGAGATCTGGCGCAAGGCCAGCTCCTTCGGCATGGCCGGAGAAGAAGTGGACGGCATGGACGTTCTGGCGGTGCGGGCAGCGGCCCAACGCGCGGTGGAACGGGCCAGGGCGGGTGAAGGTCCGACCTTGCTGGAGTGCCTCACCTATCGCTTCCGGGGCCACTCCCTGGCCGACCCGGACGAACTGCGGGCGGAGGAAGAGAAGCAGTTCTGGGCCAAACGTGATCCCCTCAAAGCCCTCGAGCGGGACCTGACCCAAGCGGGTCTGGTGAAGAGCGAGGAACTGCGCGCCATCGAAAAGGACATCGACGGCATCGTTCAGGACTGTGTTGACTTCGCCCTCTCCGCACCCGAGCCAGATCCCGCAGAACTCACCCGCTACATCTGGGCGGAAGACTGATTCAACCGAACGGGATCCGTTGAAACCAACTTCTCCCGGGGCGGCTCAGATGCCGCTCGGGAGACGGCGGGTCAG
>Ga0189274_100070_pt1 | contig 117468 bp, 137 predicted proteins | sample N5B1minimetaG_FD_130323 | JGI IMG/M metagenome (GOLD analysis project Ga0189274, IMG submission 130323) | Marine microbial communities from the Costa Rica Dome - N5 B1 mini metaG | ecosystem: Environmental > Aquatic > Marine > Oceanic > Photic zone | place: Costa Rica: the Eastern Pacific...
AGAGCATGGCCGTGCCATACCAGCCGATCATCGCCGCGCCGATGCCGGAGGTGATATGGTCATAGCCGGGCGCGATGTCCGTGGTGAGCGGCCCCAGCGTATAGAAGGGGGCCTCGCCGCATTCGCGCAGCTGTTTCTCCATGTTCACCTTGATCTTGTGCATGGGCACATGGCCCGGCCCCTCAATCATCACTTGGCAGCCCTTGTCCCAGGCGACCTTTGTCAGCTCACCAAGGGTTTCCAGCTCAGCGAACTGGGCCGCGTCATTGGCGTCTGCAATCGCGCCGGGGCGCAGGCCGTCGCCGAGGGAGAAGCTGACATCATAGGCGCGCATGATGTCGCAGATGTCCTCGAAATGTTCGTAGAGGAAGCTTTCCTTGTGGTGGGCCAGCATCCATTTCGCCATGATCGAGCCGCCGCGCGAGACGATGCCGCACACGCGGTCTGCCGTCAGGTGGATATAGGCGAGGCGCACGCCGGCATGGATGGTGAAATAGTCGACGCCCTGTTCGCACTGTTCGATCAGCGTGTCGCGATAGACTTCCCAGGTTAGGTCTTCGGCGACACCGTCCACCTTTTCCAGCGCCTGATAGATCGGCACCGTGCCGATCGGGACGGGGCTGTTGCGGATGATCCATTCGCGCGTGTTGTGAATGTTGCGGCCGGTGGACAGGTCCATCACATTATCGGCGCCCCAGCGGATGGCCCAGACCATCTTGTCGACTTCTTCCTCAACCGAGGAGGCGACGGCGGAATTGCCGATATTGGCATTGATCTTTACAAGGAAGTTCCGGCCAATGATCTGCGGCTCCAGCTCGGCATGGTTGATATTGGCCGGGATGATGGCGCGGCCGGCGGCGATTTCCTGGCGGACGAATTCCGGCGTGATGAATTCCGGGATGTGCGCGCCAAAGCTTTCGCCCTGTGCGATCTGCTCTGCGGCGCCCTCTGCGGCTTTCGCGCGGCCAATGTTCTCGCGCGTGGCGACATAGATCATCTCTTTCGTGATGATGCCTGCCTTGGCGAATTCGTATTGCGTCACCTTGTGACCTGGCAAGCCGCGCAGGGGCTTGTGCTTCACGGGGAATTCGCGGGCCAGATATTTGCCGGTGGCGCCGCCATTGTCTTCCGGCTTCACATCGCGGCCGTCATATTCCTCGACGCCGCCGCGCTCCAGCACCCAGGCGCGCCGGTCGCGGGCGAGGCCTTTTTCGACATCAATGGTGACGGACGGATCGGTATAGGGGCCGGACGTGTCATAGACGGGCACGGCAGGCTCGTTCGCGGAGGGGTGAAGGTTAATCTCGCGGTGCGGCACGGCGATGTCCGGCGCATCGGCGGGATGGGAGTAGACCTTGCGGCTGGCGGGCAGGGGACCGGTGGTGACTTTGGGGGTCTCGAACTGGCTTTGATCGGCGGGCTTGTTCATGGGGCATCCTCGCGAGCGTTGAGGCCTGCACCATTCGGCATGGGGGGAATCCGGGCAGATTTGCCCATTGTCGCATTCCGTCCCTACGCCGGCGCAAACCGGATCAGGTTCAAAGGGTGCTCGGGCGGCATCAGCCCAATCTCAGCGCTTACCAGACGCGCCCCTCGGATGCGGTGCAAACTAGTCCAATCACGTGGCGATTGAAAGAGGGCTTTCTGCCGGTGGCGGTCTGGCGGCTTTACGGGGTCTTCGACCAGCCCGTCACATCAATATATGTTTGCTCGTCACCAAGACGGAATTCGAGATGCGAGTCCGTCTTCGCCTTCGAGGCGTAGAACGCGTTGTAGGCCTCAGCCGCGTCGCGGGCGCGCGCATTGCGCTGATCGAGCAAGTCTTCGCGCAGCTGGGTCACGATATCACGCCGGTCGCGGTCCACCCGGAAGTCCTCAATTGCCAGTTTGATCTGATTGGCCTGACGGTCAGAATACTGCGCCCACTGGCCCATGACTCTCGCGCGATCATAGAGGAATTGGGTTTCACTTGCGGGGCAGGCTTTCGCGAGCGACGAAAGGCGATTCTTCGCAAACTCGACCCGCCGATCATAGACGGCGAGATTCTGGTCGTAGAATTTCAGATCGTCCTCGGCTCCCAAGCCAGCGGTTCCGAATTTCGAAGAAGCCTCCAGCAGCGTGACCCAGAATCGGCCTTCCACCTCGTCTGACAAACGCGGCGTCTCTCCATAGGGGCATACAGCGGGGGCGCCTCCGGTCAGGCTTGGCTCGACAAGACCGGACTCCGCAAGCAAGATCAGGTGGGGCAGGAACGTCAGGCCCAGGGCGTTGCGCGCATGGCCCCACGCCCAGAAGCTTTGCTCAGCGCCGCTTTCGTCTGTGTAGGTGAAAGGCTGCATCTTGGAATCATATGTGTCGGAGGCCTGGCGCAGCATTTCGAACGCGAAGTTGATCTGCTCCATCTTCGCAACGGGGTCGGTTTCGCGTGCCACAGCCGATGTCATCAGATGGATAGACATTGCGATGCCCTGATAGTCGTTGGGGCAATTCGCGAAGTCAGCTTTCAGATCCTCGTATACGGCGCCGGTGTCCACGTTTTCGCCTGCAGCCTGAAGGGATTGCAGCTTGCGCACCAATTGCTGGTGATGGTCAGCCGGGCAATCGGCCAGCGCGGCTGGAATGAAGCAGGCGGTCGCGGCCAGCAGGGCGGCAAGTTTCAGGCGCATAAATCCTCCGGGAAAGCGTGGGTCGGGAGAATCTAGCCGGTGTGCTGCGCTTTGCGAATACCTTGTTTTGCCGGGGTGTTGTGGGTGGCACTCACTGTGGCGACAAAATAGTTAGCAGAATTACTAAGTGACTTGACGCCTCTGCGCGCTTCGAGATAGATAGCTGTATGGCTAACTATTCTTCTTCCGATTCATCCGCCCTCAACCGGGCCTTCCACGCCCTCGGGGATGCCACACGGCGCGGAGTTCTGGCGCAACTGGCGCTTGGCGAGGCGCCGGTGTCGAAACTGGCCGAACCCTATGACATGGCCCTGCCGACCTTCTTGCAGCACCTCAAAGTGCTGGAGGCTGGCGGTCTGGTGTCCAGCCGCAAGAAGGGACGGGTCCGGCTTTGCCGACTGGAAGCCGCCCGTCTTGCGGAGCTGAAGAACTGGATCACGCAATATGAACAGGCCTGGTCTGCACGGCTCGACCGGCTTGATGATTTCCTGAACGAGAACGACCCCAACAAGGACACCTGACATGACCCATCACACCGCTCAGCATGGAACTGCTACGCTTGAAAAAGGCCTGTCGGCCTCACCCGCGCGCGTCTTCGCCGCCTGGGCCGATCCAGACCAGCGCAAGGTCTGGGGATCGCCTTCGGATGAGATCGACATGCGTATCGATGCAGCTGACTTTACCGTAGGCGGAGAAGATGTGACGACCTGCCTTGCGGGTGGTGAGGCCGTCGCTGTGGTGCGCGGGCGGTATCACGATATCGTGCCGGACAAGCGGATTGTCTATACGGAGATCATTTCTTCCATGGATGCGCTGGAAGGAGCCTGCCTTGTTACTGCAGAGTTCCTGGCCGAAGGGGCGGGCACGCGTCTGGTTGTGACCCTGCAAACCGTCGCTTTGGACGGATCAACCTTGCTGGAAGAGGCTCAAGAAGGTTGGGGCAGCGCATTGATCCGGTTGGAGGAATTGCTGCAGGCAGGATGACAGGGAGTGGAACCGCGTTGGTCCCCAATCATTGGCTTACAAGACAAAGCCAGATTGGAGACCAGCATGTCAGACGCCCCAACAGTTATTATCACCGGCGCCGGATCGGGCATCGGCGCGGCAACCGCAAAGCGCTTTGCTCGCGATGGCTACAATACGGTTCTCAATGGTCGGACCCGGGAGAAACTGGAGTCAATCGCCAGCGAGATTGAGGGTGACCGGGTAAAAATAGTCGCTGGAGATGTGTCGAAGGTTGAAGACGTCGATTCTTTGGTTGCCGAGACCCTTGATGGGTTTGGTCGCCTGGACGTGCTGGTCAACAATGCGGGCATTGCGCGTGGGGGGCGACCGGGAAAACTGTCACGCGACGACTTTCAGAAGATGCAGGACATCAATGTCGGCGGAATCTTCAACACCGTTACAGCGGCGCTTCCACACCTGAAAAAGTCGAAGGGCAACATCGTAAATGTGTCGTCTGTCTCCGGTCTGGGAGGGGATTGGGGCATGTTCGGATACAACACGTCGAAAGGCGGTGTCAGCCTGATGACCAAGGGTATGGCGCTGGACCTTGCTGGTGAGGGTGTCCGCGTCAATGCGGTCGCGCCAAGCCTGACCAGGACGGACATGGCCGATGGCATCATGGATGATGATGGATTGCTGGAGCGCTTCCTGCAGCGAATACCAATGGGGCGGCCCGGCGAACCTGAAGACGTTGCGGACGTCATCGCCTTCTTGGCAAGCCGGGATGCGCGTTTTGTGACAGGTGTCGTCCTGCCGGTGGATGGCGGCGTATCGGCGTCAAACGGCCAGCCGCAATTGGGGTAGGGGCCTGGCCACTGCGGAAACTGCAGTTGTTTAATGCCTGAGGGCGATTTGTTAACCTTATGGCGACACCGAATCGCCATGTTGGGCGCGAACCCGATGACGGAGACGTGCCCAATGGCTTTTACCGCGACGTTCGGTCCTGCCGAGGAGACCAAGGCGAAGTCGAAATACAAGACGTTCAAGGTGGACCTCTGGGCAACGGATCTGAATCCGACCGAGATTGGCATCATGAAGCGGACCCAGCACGAGGCTGCGTCTGATCAGTTCACCAAGGACATGGAAATTTTCGGGCAGGTCAAGGATGGCCGCGAGCGGACGGGGATTCTCGCCTACCGGAAGGAATTGTGGAAAACCGAAGAGGGCATGAAGCGCCGTCTTGTGCTGAAGCTTTTCTCTGAAGGCATGCATTGGCGCGGGACCGCCGAACTGCTGATGGGGCGCTCACTCCAATTGAGCATTGGGGCGAAGGGCGTTCCGGTCCCGGCTTATTCCGTCAATATCAGTCGCCACGACCAGATCATTCAATTGGAGCGTTCGGCGCATAAATGGCCCTTGTTTCCGGAGAAATTTTCCTTCTTCATCGATACGAAGAATGGGCCGCGTTTCTACCGTCTCCGCCGCAATGTGATCGGCATTGGCGCGGATTACAGCCTCTATGATGACCGGGGCCGGAAGATCGGCAGCCTTGACCACCGGATCATCAATCTGGGTGGTTCCTGGATCGTGAAGCTGGATGCGGCCGAGAGCTACGCAAAGCTGGAGGCCGTGCTGCAGATATTCTGTGCCCTGCTGAAATTCAATGGATCTGCGCGCAGGCATGTCGCGAGAGAGGTCGAGCAACTTCACATGGGGCGGGCCGTGCGTGAACTTGATACACAGGAACGTAATCTTTATCTCAACCCGCGCCGCAGGCGCTGATCGCTCAGGCGACTGCCGGTTTCAGTTCGATCCACAATTGCTCTGATTGTGCCAGCAGGCGTCCGTCGCGGGTGAACAGACCGGTCGCGGCGCCATGCTTGCGCCCATCATCGAACAGAGACCATCCGACCACGATCAACTCATCGCCAGGGGCGGGCCGGTCATGGATGTGCGCGGCGATCTTGGCGAGCACCATCGGATTGTCTTGAAAGCCGATCGCGAACGCGCCGGGGCAATCCAGCGCGGCCCAGAGGATTTCCGGGCGGATCAGGGCGTCTTTGCCCGCAAGGCTGGCATCGGGTTTCCAGACATCTGTCACGCCGTCATAGCCGTCAGGTTTCCCGGTGAACAGGCACAAGCCGTCCTCGGTGCGTTCCGGCCCGCAGACATAGCAGCCAGGAAAAGCGTGCGTTTCGACCGGCGGGAAATGGTCCGGGCCGGATTTGGCAATCTCGAAGCCTGGCGCAGCAGGGGGCGGAGCAAGGGCCTCGGTCGGGCGCACCAGCATGACGGTTTGCTCGTCATGGCGGACTTCATACCCGTCATCTGTCTTGATCACCTGCATCGGTGTTTCCAGCGGCGGTGGCGCACGCAGGGAAACCTCGGCCGGGCCGTCGATCTGGCTGGCGGCAAGTCCGGCAGAGATACCACCATTGGCGGAGCCCGGCGGGCCGTTGAACATGGCGGGGACGGAAATCGTGAAAGCGGTGGACATAGCTGGCTCCTGTCCTGCGCGCATGGCCCAGTCACAGCCTTGGCGTCAATGCGACACGCGGGTTGGTTTAGTCGATCAGGCCAAGTTCACGCTGCTTTTTCTTGCTGAGCGCGCTGCCGATCAGCCGGAAGGATTCGGTGAGATATTCCTTGAGGTCCTCATCCGACAGGGTTTCTTCGGAGAAGCGCTGAATCCATTTCATGCCGCGTGAGGCGAGATAGGGCGCACCTTGGCACCCGGGTTGTTCCTTCAGGATGTGAAAGCTGATCGGGCGCACCTTGAATGTGCATGCCGCCAGCTGTTCCCCATCGGGTGTTCCAATGGCGAAGACCTTGTTGCCAATCTTCCACACATGGGACCCGCCCCATTGTACCACATGTTCGGTCTGGCCAAGCCCATCGCAAAAGGAATTGTATTCCTCCAGGGTCATTGCGTCAGGGCCTGCTGCGCGCCACTGTCCCACCCAACAAGAATATCTGCGCCGGTATCAATGACGGGTCGCTTGATCAGGGTTGGATTGGCCTTGAGCAAGGCTGCTGCGCCATCGCCCAGCGCGCCGGATTTCTCCTCGTCCGACAAGGTGCGCCATGTGGTCGAACGGCGATTGACCAGCTTCTCCGCGCCAACGGCCTTGAGCCAGGCGGGCACAAGCCGATCAAGGTCGGCCTCTTCGCGTATGTCCACGAAGGCGGTGTCCCTGTCGGCAGCGTCCAAGGCTTTCAGCGCCTTCTTGCATGTATCGCAATTCTTCAATCCGTAGAGAGTCACCGGTCCAGCCGACATGTCTTTTCCTTTCGATTCTTCTGTGTGACGAGCCTAAAGCGCGCCGAGCGCAAACACCACGGCCCCGATAGCGAGCGCAACAACCCCGAAGCCGCGCAGATGGTCGTCATCCGGCATCATCCAGTGGGCAATCGCCCATATCGGCTTTGGCCAGGCGACCAACAACAGGCCTTCGATCAGTGCGCCAGCCAGCAGCAGCGTCGCCACCCCGTCAGAGATGTTGGTGAAACTGTTCTGGAGCGACAAGGTTCCGCCCGCGGAAAACAGCATCACAGCGCCGCAAAGGAAGCCGATCGCCGGGCTGGCCTCGAGGTCGTCGATCATCTTGGCGACGCGCAAGGGATCGGTCAGCAGACCAGCGCCCGCCGCCATAAAGTAGAGGCCGAAGAGAAGCAGGATCGTGTCGGTCAGCATGGGTCATTCCTCCCGTCGACAGAAATCCATACTAGCATGCAGGCGGTTTCGGGTCAGTCGCTTTTGGTCGGGCGCGCGACGCCGATGATGGGGCCCATGTCGAGCCCTGTCTCGTTTCGACCAATACCAGGCGCATAGAGTTTCGAGATGAAGCCGTCGAGGAACAGCGCGTTTGGCGCTCCCAACTCGTCGCGGAACAGTGTCGCAAAGCTATGGAAATTCACGGGCACATCGCTGATTGCGAAATACAAGGTGCCGTCCTTGCCGACGCCGACCCCATTCCGGCGTTTCTTGCTTGGGCCGTCCTGATTGAAGTTCGGGTGCAGGTCGCCATCGATCACCAGCATCGGGCCGGACTGGGTGGCGTGGATTGCGTCTGGCGAAAGCGCATCGAAGGCGCGACTTTCGGTGACATGCGCGGCGCCGGCGCTATCGATCCAGAACACGCCATTGGGCAGCATTCCGAAATTGCCAGGCCCTTCACGCGTGACAATCGGGGCAGTCTGAACCCCGTCTTCGATGTAGAGGCCAACGGGCCGGCGATCCTGATGATACATGCCCGCATTCATGGCGAAGACGAGCGTTTGATCCTGTGTGGCCAGGTGCGCTGAAAGCCGGTCAAACTGTCCGAATGGCGCGCCATCCGGACCGGACAGCCAGAGACGTACCGGCGTTTCGGCGGCGAATGTGCAGACCGTATAGGGCTGATCCAGGTGGATGCGTTGTTCGCACTCAGTTTGTGGCTGAGCGCGGGCGCAGGCGTGTATCAGACAGGCGCAGAGCAAGGTGAAAATCAGGAATCTCATTTCGCCAGATTAGCCGGTGGAAAGAGGTTGCGCCACGTACATCTCAGCAAGGTTGAGATGGAATCTGATATTATCGATATAACGAAACTTGAATTTCGATATATCGATACAATATACAATTCAGATATATCGAAAGGACAACAAATGAGATATCGAGAAAACCAACAAAACGCCCGCCGCCACAAAGGCGCCGGAGACAGAGGTGATGGATTTGGGAGACGGATGAGAATGCGACACGGACGAAAACACGGACATGGCCCACGAGGTCGGCGACGCCGCCCCCTAAATCATGGTGACCTGCGCGTGTTGATCCTGGATCTGCTCACCAGCGAGCCGCGTCATGGATATGACCTGATCCGCGAGATCGAAAGCCGGACGGGTGGCGCATACGTGCCCAGCCCCGGCGTCATCTATCCTGCACTTGAAGCGCTGCTGGACCTCGGTTTGGTCAAGGTAGAACTGGATGGTCAGCGCCGGATGTTCCAATTGACCAAAGCTGGCCAAACCGAACACGAGGCAAACACCGAGACCTTGCAGGCGATCGCCGAACGCCTCGCGGCACTGCAGGAAAGTGAGCGACCGGAAGATCCGGAAGATGTACGCGGTGCAATGTACAGGCTACGACACACCGTACGCGATACAGTCAGGTCTGACCCTGACAATGCTGCAAACCGCAAGGCTATTGCCGATATCCTGGCGGACGCCCAGCAGCGGATTGGAAAGCTGACCGCAAGCTAAGTGCTTGAAAATCTGAAACGGGAGGGGAGGGCGTACGCGCCCTCTTTCTTATTCTGCAGCAGCAGCCAATGCTTCGCGGCGTTTCTCGGCGGCGGATTTCTTGACGCTTTCAGAGCGCAATTGTCCGCAGGCGGCGAGGATGTCCCGGCCGCGTGGCGTGCGGATCGGAGAGGCATAGCCAGCCCGGTTGAGGACTTCCGCGAACTCTTCGATCGTTTCCCAGTCCGAGCACTCGTAGGGGCTGCCGGGCCAGGGGTTGAACGGGATGAGGTTGATCTTGGATGGCACGCCTCTCAGCAGGCGGACGAGATCACGCGCTTCCGCCAAACTGTCATTGACGCCCTTCAGCATGACATATTCAAAGGTCACACGCTTGGAATTGCCCAGATCCGGATAAGCTCGGATGGCTTCAAACAGCGTCTGCAGATCGTATTTGCGGTTGATTGGCACAATTTCGTTGCGCAGATCGTCATGTGTCGCGTGGAGCGAGATGGCGAGCGCGGCGCTGGTGCGGTGGCCGAGCTCTGGAATCTTCGGCGCGACACCAGCCGTCGAGACCGTGATCCGGCGGCGACCAATCGCAATGCCGTCGCCATCCGAAATCGTGTCGATGGCTTCTGCGACATTGTCCAGATTGTAGAGCGGCTCGCCCATGCCCATGAAGACGATGTTCGTCAGCTTCCGGTTCTCTGTGGAGGTTGGCCACTCGCCGAGCCCATCGCGCGCGATCAGGACCTGCGCCACAATTTCCTGAGCAGTCAGATTGCGGACCAGTTTCTGTGTGCCTGTGTGGCAGAATGTGCAGTTCAGCGTGCAGCCAACCTGGCTGGACACACACAGGGCTCCCGCTTTGCCAACGTCAGGAATGTAGACGCTTTCGCCTTCGATGCCCGGTCCGAAACGTGTCAGCCATTTCTGCGTCCCATCGCGGGAAATCTGATGATCCGTGATTTCAGGCCGCGTCAGATCGAATGTTTCGTCCAGCCGAGCGCGTAAATCTTTCGCGATGTCCGTCATCGCGGAAAAATCCTGAGAGCCGAAATGGTGCAACCAGCGGCGCAGCTGTTTCGCGCGCATGCCCGCTTTTTTCGGGTCCAGGCCGAGCGCTTCCATTTCTGCCTTCAGGGCAGGCAGGGACATACCCGCAAGAGAGCGAGGGGCAGCGGGCGCGGCGTCAGCGCGGCGCGAAAGGTCGAGTTCAATCTTCATGGTCCCGCGCCTATAACATGTTGAAGGCTTTCAAGGAATTACTCCCTGCAGGCGGAGTCTTACCATGAGTTAATATTCCTGCCCTTGTTTTGCCATTGAAGGAACCGACACACTGCGCCACGCGTTGATAAGCGTGCCCAATTCCGGGCTGTCCTTTCCAAAGGAGCTGATGAAATGAAACGTCTTTCCTATGCGCTGCTTGCGCTTCCCCTGATCGCCCTTCCGGCCTGTGAAACTGGCCCAAGCCAACGAGTCCTGACGGGTGCAGGCGTGGGAGCCATTCTTGGCGCAGGCGCCGGTACGCTGGCAGGCGGCGACGATGGTCGCAATGCTGCAATTGGCGCTGCAGTTGGCGCAATCGCAGGCGCTGCTGTCGGCGACTATATGGACAAGCAAGAGCGCCAGCTGCGCGAGCAGACCGCCGGTACCGGCATCGGTGTTGAGCGCCAGGGTGACCAGATCGCGCTGACCATGCCGTCGAACATCACATTCTCTGTGAACAGCGCCACGATCCAGCCGAACTTCTATGGTGCGCTGAATGATGTGGGCGCAACACTGGTCGACTATCCGTCGACAGCTGTCGACATTATTGGTCATGCCAGCTCTGACGGCCCGGACGACTACAATATGGAACTGTCTCAGCGCCGCGCAGAGTCTGTACGGTCCTATCTGGTAAATCAGGGCGTGACGCCGGTACGCTTGGCGGCCGTGGGCATGGGTGAAACCCAGCCGATTGCCGACAATGCGACAGCCGAAGGCCGCGCAGCCAACCGCCGCGTCGAGATCATCCTGACGCCGATCACGCAGGAAAGCTACTAATCGCGACTAAGCCGGTTTGAATGGCTAAAGGAAAAGGCCAGCTGCACATGAGCGCAGCTGGCCTTTTTGCATTCGGCTTTGAGGCATTAGCGACAGATCGCAGACGCCTTGTCGATCGCTGCGGCCGAGCCGCTCAGCGAGAAATGATACGCGACTTGCGTGTTGCGCTTGGAAACAGCTTCGACGCGCAATTCGCTACCCTTGCGCAGGGCGGACACGATGCGGGAATCGTCGGAATCGTCTGCGAAGGCTTCGCGTCCCACGCCAAACAACGCCCAGGAGGAACGGCCGACGCTTGCCTTGGGGGCGAGGTCTTCACGCAATTCATAGCCGACCTTCATGCTCGGCTGGTTGCGTGCCCGGCCAGATTTCCAGTTCGTCACATAAAACCAGACATCGCCATGATCGGCCGCGCGAGGCGCCTTGTCGGTTGCTTGTGTTGCAGCGTAGCAGATGGTTTCGCCATTGGCCGTATCAGTAAAGACTGACCAGTCCTTGTAGCGCCCGATCGCTGTCGGGCTCGCCGATGCCAAGGGGGCCGCGAGAGCGGCGGCCACGGCAAGCGAAATGAGTGATTTGCGGCTGAGTCTCAGTGTGTGCATTTTCTATACATGTCCCTTGGCTCGAAGCGGTGCCGGCACCATAGAGACAACAGGGTTAAGGCTAAACTACGGCAAATGGTTTACGGTGTGCTTCACGCTGGCGTGTTCGGCCCAATGGTTGCCTTTGTGGTCTGACACAAGGATAGTGGTGGTTCGTCCCAGTATGAGAGTTCGCGTGTGAACGACACTGTAACAACATCAATTTCCCCCAGTGTCAGGGCACACCATGCAGATTGCATGGCGCTGATCGCGGCGAAGAAGTGCCGGGAGTCTTTCTCGGAACTGTTCGATTTCTATGCCCCGCGCGTGAAGAGCTACATGCTGCGACTGGGCGCAAGCGACAATGAGGCCGAGGATCTGGCCCAGGATGTGTTGGTCACAGTCTGGCGCAAGGCTGACATGTATGACCGGAAGCAGGCATCGGTTTCGACCTGGATCTTTCGTATCGCGCGCAACCGTCGGATTGATAGATTTCGCAAGGCGTCGCGCCCGGAACTCGACGCCGATGAACCCATGCTGCGCCCACCGGATATCGAGCAGCCGGACGAGGCGCTGGATCGCGCCCAGATCGAGGAAAGCGTGCGGGCGGAGCTGGCAAAGCTTCCGCACGAGCAACTCGAATTGCTGCAAGCAGCATTCTATGAGGGCTTGTCACATTCTGAAATTGCCACAAGATTCGGATTGCCGCTCGGTACGGTCAAATCCCGCATCAGGTTGGCGTTTGGCCGATTGCGCGGTCAGTTGGAGCCGGGAGGCACTGATGCCTGACCCGAAGCAATGGAATTTGTCATGATGCAGGAAACGTCACCTCCATCTTTCAGCGAACTGTATTCCGCCTATGCCGCGGGCCAGCTGGATCCGGGATTTTCGCTGTTGCTTGAAACGCAGAGCATGCTGCGCAGTGATGTGCGGGGCGCGCTGGCGGTGAGCGAGACCATTTCCGGAATCATGTTCGAAACTGCCACTCCGGTGGCCATGTCTGCGGGGGCAGGGGCCCGCGCGCTGGATCTGATTGATGCGCTGGAACGAGAAGAAGACCTCCCGGCACGATCCGCGCCATCCGATGCCGAACTGGCAGAGTTGCCCGAGCCGCTGCGGGATGCAGCCTTTGAGGCATTTGACCTTGCAGGTTGGCAGGGCACTGCGCCCGGCATCCGCCGTATGAAGCTGGACGTGAAAAGTGAACTCGAAGTCGAGCTGTATCGCATCCAGCCGAATGCCAGAGTGCCGCGTCACTCGCATGGTGGCACGGAGTTCACGCTGGTTGTCGCCGGTGGGTTTACCGATGAAACGGGCAGCTACGGGCCTGGAGATCTGGCCGTCAAAGGGCCGGATGACACCCACCAGCCTGTCGGTGATGCCGGTGAAGTATGCTTCGCACTGGCGGTCCGTGATGCCGGTCTGAAATTTACCGGCGTCATGGGCATGATCCAGCGCGTACTCGGCCGCTGACTATTTTCTGTCTTTGCCCGGAACATGGGTGTTTGCGAGTCCGTCCCCAGCCGTACCACCCGGCATGATTGGTCGCGGGGCGTAGCCACCCATCGACAGGTGCCGGTCATACATGACGAGCGCACCCGCCAGGCTGACATTGATACAGAACTTGGTCGGGATCTTCACGACATGATCGCATCTGGCGAGAATTTCCGGCGACAGGTCCCCCTTTTCCGGCCCGAGAATGTAGGCCGCCTGCGGAGGATGTCGGAAGGTGGGAAGCATCACGGCGTCATCGGTCAATTCAATGCCGACCATCTGACAGCCGCGCGGTAGTTGCATCTCGTCAACATTGTCCCATTGGTAATAGGGCACTTGCCCAGCCGTCTTCGATGTATCCGCCTGATAGGCTGCACGAAGCCTGTGCTCGGCATTGATCGAGAAGACAAAGCTTGCCCCGAACGCATTTGCCGTGCGCATCAGGGCGCCAAGGTTCATGGGTTTTGAAATCCGTTCGGATCCGATGGCGAAATAGCCGCGCATGTCAGAAGGCCTCCAGGCCGAATCTCAGGACAACCAGCAAGGCGATGATCAAGGGAAGCGTATAGATCGACACACGCCGTGCGAGGCGCAAATGGCCAAGCTGGTTGGGGTAGGTTGTATTGAGGTGTTCGGAAACGTCGTTGTGCGACACCCGGCGACCCGCATCGACAACGCCTTGCCGGTAGGCGACATCTGACGGCAGGCCGCCGAACTTTTCAGACAAGGCGCGACGCAAGGCGACAGATATCATCCATCGCATCTGCAGGGCCAGCAGAAGCGCAAAGACGGTGAAACCGAGCAGGATGAACAGGATGATCGTCATCAGCCAAACGTTCCCACTTCGAAGCGGCCATTGGAGTCCACCATGCCACGTTTCAGGCCTGAGGAGTTCCAGAGCATGGAAATCTCGCCCGATGCGGAAATAGCGATCATGCCGCCCTGACCGCCAAGCATGCGTACATCGTCCAGTGCACCCTGAACTGCATCCTCCAGCTTGGCGCCGCCATAGCGGATGCGTGCGGATACGTCAGCGGCGGCGGCGGCGCGGATGAAGTATTCCCCAAGACCCGTGCAGGACACAGCGCAGCGCTCGTCTGCCCAGGTGCCTGATCCGATCAGGGGCGTATCGCCCAGCCGTCCCGGCGTTTTGCCACGAATGCCGGCCGTGGACGTGGCGGCCGAAAGGTCCCCATAAATGTCCAGCACAACGGCTCCGACGGTGCCGGTGGAGTTGATCATGTCTTGGGTCGTGAGTTCATCGACCGGATCGTAATAGGAAGCCGGGTCTTCGATCACTTCCAATCCGGAATCTGCAAGCAGCTTGCGCGCCCCATCTGCGATCAACAGCACGTTCGGGGTACGCTCCATGACCGCACGTGCACAGGAAACAGGGTTGAGATAACCCTGCAGTGCGCCGACGGCTCCGGCTGTGCGATTGCGACCATCCATGATGGCGGCGTCCAATTCATAGGCTCCGTCCAGATTTGGCGCAGCGCCCTTGCCTGCGAGGTAGAGGCCGGATTCCTCCAGTCCCTGGACCATCACTTCGACCACGTCCAAAGCTGCTTCCCCATCCTGCAGACGGGTCGCACCATTCTTCAACAGGGTCGCCAGATGGGCTTCCTGCAGGGAATAGTCATTGCCTGGTATCGGACCGGCCCCACCGTGCAGGGCGAGTGCCCATTTCTTTGCCATTGGATCGCTACCTCTCCGCTACGTCAGGCTTGGACTTTTATTCGGCACACCGCTACCGTCTGGCAGCAGAAACAACAAGACGGGAAGGAAGTTGCAGGCATGAAAGCAGTGCTCTCCAAGGAAGTAGGCGGACCGGATACTCTGGTGATCGAAGACGCCCCGATGCCGGAATGCGGCAAGGACCAGGTTCTGATCGAGGTGAAGGCGTGCGGGGTGAATTTCCCGGACTCGCTCATTATCCAGGACATGTACCAGTTCAAACCACCCCGCCCATTCTCTCCCGGCGGTGAAATTGCCGGATTCGTGAAGGAAGTTGGCGAAGGCGTCAGCCACGTCAAAGAAGGTGACCGCGTGCTTGCGTCAATTGGCAATGGCGGAATGGCAGAATATGCCGTGGCCGCTCAACACGCTGTCATGCCCATTCCGGACGGGATGCCGTTCGAGGAGGCTGCCGCCTTCCTGATGACCTATGGCACCAGCTATTATGCGCTCAAGGATCGCGGAGATCCGAAGCCTGGCGAGAAGCTTCTCGTGCTCGGCGCGGCTGGCGGTGTGGGTATCGCGGCGGTTGAGCTGGGCAAGGCAATGGGCCTCGAAGTCATCGCCGCCTGTTCAACACAGGAGAAAGTGGACTTCTGCCTCTCCAAGGGCGCCGACAAAGGCCTTGTCTATGCGCGCGATCTCGACCGCGTTGGTCAAAAGGCTTTCTCCAACGATATCAAGGAAGTTTCCGGTGGCGGTGTCGACATCATCTATGACGGTGTTGGCGGAAACTACGCGGAACCATCGCTCCGCGCCATGAACTGGGAAGGGCGGTTCCTCGTGATCGGCTTCCCCGCAGGCATTCCGAAATTGCCACTCAACCTGACCTTGCTGAAAAGCTGCGATGTGCGCGGTGTCTTCTGGGGCGCAGCGGTTGCGCGTGACCCGAAAGCGCATGCGCAGAATGTGGCGGAGCTGTTCAAGCTATACAGTGAAGGCAAGATCCGCCCGCATATTTCCAATACGTATCCGCTGGAAAAATCCGCAGATGCGATTCAGGAACTGATGGACCGGAAAGCGCAGGGCAAGGTGGTGGTTGTCGTCTAGACGATGCCGAGCTGTAACCGCAATTACAGTTAACGTCTGAACCAAACTCCCGCTCGCGCATAGTTCCGGTATGACGGAAGAGCGCAAGGTTCAGGAAAATGACGGCCGCGGCGGCAAACGGATGCGTTTGTTGCGTCGCGGTCGTATTGTACTGAATCAGCGTCATAGCTCATTCGATGTCGGAATCCGGGACTTGTCTGCCACGGGCGCCAAGCTGAAGCTCAGCGAGATCTGGGCCGTGCCTGATGCCTTCGAGCTACAGATATTGAAATCTGACGGTTCTGTGGAGCTGATCGTACCGTGTGCGAAGCGATGGCAGAGCGGTATTCTGGTCGGCGCGCAGTTCGTCCGCCCGCCACGCTAGTCCGCCGTTCGCCTCGTTCTGCAAGACCATCCACGAAAAAGCCCGCCAGATCGCTCTGGCGGGCTTTTCTTGTGAAGGAAGGCGTTGACTAGGCGGATTTCTGGTCGCCGTCGACTTCCTCGAAGTCTGCGTCCACGACATCATCGCCGTCTGCCGCAGCATCTGCAGCGGCATCAGCGCTGGCAGTTTCTTCCTGCTGGCTGGCATAGATGGCCTCGCCAAGTTTCATGGCGGCGGTCATCAGAGCCTGATGCTTGGCCTGAATATCGGCGATGTTGTCGCCTTCACGGGCCTCTTTCAGCTCATCGGACGCTGTCTTGATCTCGGCTTTCACCTCGTCAGACACCTTGTCGCCATGCTCCTCGACCTGCTTTTCGGTCTGGTGCACGAGGGCTTCAGCCTGGTTCTTGGCTTCGACCAGCTCGCGGCGAGCCTTGTCTGCGCCAGCATTGGCTTCGGCGTCGGCCATCATGTTCTTGATGTCGTCTTCCGACAGGCCGCCATCTGCCTGGATGGTGATGACCTGTTCCTTGCCGGTCGCCTTGTCCTTGGCGGACACGGACACGATGCCGTTGGCGTCGATGTCGAAGGTCACTTCGATCTGAGGCACGCCGCGCGGGGCCGGCGGAATGCCTTCGAGGTTGAACTGGCCGAGCATCTTGTTATCGGCGGCCATTTCGCGCTCGCCCTGGAAGACCTTGATCGTCACGGCAGGCTGGTTGTCGTCAGCCGTCGAGAAGACCTGGGACTTCTTGGTTGGGATCGTGGTGTTGCGGTCGATCAAGCGAGTGAACACGCCGCCCAGCGTTTCAATTCCCAGCGACAGCGGGGTAACGTCGAGAAGCACAACGTCTTTCACGTCGCCTTGCAGAACGCCGCCCTGAATGGCCGCGCCGATGGCAACCACTTCGTCCGGGTTCACACCCTTGTGCGGATCGCGGCCGAAGAACTTCTTCACGGCTTCCTGAACTGCCGGCATACGGGTCATGCCGCCAACGAGGACGACTTCGTCAATGTCGGAGGCGGACTTGCCCGCATCAGCAAGCGCTTTCTTGCACGGTTCGATGGTCCGCTTGACGAGGTCTTCGACAAGGCTCTCGAACTTGGCGCGGGTCAGCTTGATATTCAGGTGTTTTGGGCCTGTTGCGTCTGCTGTGATGAAGGGAAGGTTTACTTCATACTGGCTGGCAGAAGACAGCTCCTTCTTCGCCTTCTCGGCTTCTTCCTTCAGGCGCTGGAGGGCCAGCTTGTCGGCCTTCAGGTCAATGCCCTGATCCTTTTTGAATTCTTCCGCAAGGAAGTCGACGATGCGCAGGTCGAAATCTTCACCGCCGAGGAACGTGTCGCCATTCGTCGACAGAACTTCGAATACGCCGTCACCAATTTCCAGCAGGGACACGTCGAACGTACCACCGCCAAGGTCATAAACCGCGATGGTCTTGGACTGGTCGCCCTTGTCGAGACCATAGGCGAGTGCGGCCGCGGTCGGCTCGTTGATGATGCGCAGCACTTCGAGGCCGGCAATCTTGCCTGCGTCTTTCGTAGCTTGGCGCTGGGCGTCGTTGAAGTAAGCCGGAACGGTAATGACCGCTTGGGTAACTTCACTGCCCAGATAGGCTTCTGCGGTTTCTTTCATCTTGGTCAGGATGAAGGCAGAGATTTCCTGCGGGGCGTAGTCTTTGTCGTGGCCTTTCACCCATGCGTCGCCAGAAGGGCCTTTGACGATCTCAAATGGAGAAATCGCCTTGTCCTTCTGCGCGGTCGGATCGTCGAACTGGCGACCGATCAAGCGCTTGATGGCGTAGAAGGTGAAGTCCGGGTTGGTGACCGCTTGACGACGGGCCGGCATGCCGATCAGGCGTTCGCCACCTTCTGTAAAGGCGACAACGGATGGAGTTGTGCGCTGGCCTTCAGCGTTTTCGATAACCTTTGCCTGCCCGCCTTCCATGACGGCGACACAGGAGTTGGTCGTACCAAGGTCAATACCAATGATTTTGCTCATGTTGCATCTCTCTTTTTATCAAGCCGCCACGGGCCGTGTTCTGTTGCGGTCTGCTCAGCAGCCCCGGACAGCCAGTGGCTCTCTCCAAGGGTTCAAATGAGGTGGCGGAAGCGGTTTTAATCCGCGCGCCGGTTCGACTTGCGATATGGGAAGGGTTTAGCGCGTCTCAAGGGGGGAACAATACGTAGCTGTACAGGTTTTTGGCGCTTCACTGCGATAGGTAACCTCTATGGCAGGGAGTTCATCAATTTATTTGATAATGGTTCTCACTCGCAATATCTCTATTGGTGTGAAAGGAAATTCCATGCCCCGCCAACTGATCAAGACGCTGACTTATAGCCTGATGCACCTGACCGTGGCTGTTGCCGTGGCATTCGCCCTGACGCGCAACTGGCACGCCGCTCTTGCCATCGGCTTGATTGAGCCTGCCGTGCAGACAATCGCCTATACTTTCCATGAGCGTCTGTGGGAGCGTTTGCCGCTCCGCCGGACACCTGAGGTCGAACCAGTGGTTTGATACAGGCTCGGAAAAGCTGGACGCATCGGCAGCCCCCTTGGCATAGTGGCGAAAACACATGCCGGGGAGGCTTCAAATATGTTCCGTTCGCTCGTAATCTCATCCTCATCCATTGTTCTTGCGGCTTGCGCGGCAACCGTGACCGAAACGGTTGCGGAGCCTGTAGCGGTCGCCAGCATCGAACAGGTCTGGGTGTCTGAAGGCTTTGAAAGCCCCGAAGGCGCGGCCGAAGCGCCGAACGGCGGATACTTCATCTCCAATGTGGTCGGGGAGGGGCGCGACAAGGACGGTAATGGATACATCGCCCATATTGGTCCAGACGGCTCCATCATTGAGCAACATTGGGCGGCGAAGCTGGACGCGCCCAAGGGTATGGCCGTTCTCGACGGCGTGCTGCATGCGACCGATATAGACTCGGTCGTGTCGTTTGACATCGCCAACGGCAAGCGGCTCGGCAAGGTGCGAATCGAGGGCGCCCAATTCCTCAATGATGCGACAGAATGGGGCGGGTCGATCTATGTCTCTGACTCCGGCGATGCGGCAATTTACAAGATAGTGGACGGCGCAGCTGAGCTTTGGCTGCAGGACGAGCGGCTGGCAGGCGTAAACGGCCTGCTCGGCGATGGTGAGCGGATGCTGGTCTCCACCATGACGACCGGCAGCCTGTATAGCGTGACCGCAGACGGCGAACTGACAGAGATTGCCAACGGAATGGAGAATGCCGACGGGATCGGGCTGGTGCCCGGCGGTGGCTATCTCGTGTCATCCTGGCCGGGTCAGATCCACTATGTCGGCGAGGATGGCGCGGTAACCACCCTGTTTGATAAGCCGGTCTCGCAGAACGATCTGACCGTTATCGGCGACGCCGTTATCGTGCCGAACTGGCGGCAGAACACGGTCACGATGTGGAAGGTGCGGCGCTAGTTCGCTGCGCCGGCACTGACGGCCACCATGGCGGCGCGCAGGGTGCGCTCGCCGATTTTCCAGCCGGGCTGGAAGCAGGAGGCGATTGTACCGTTCGGCTGGTCGGACGGAATGTTCGCGACCGCCTGGTGCTGGTTCGGATCGAATGTGTCGCCGGGGAGGGCAGCAATCACCGTAACGCCATGCCGGGCGAGGGCCGTGTGCAGCTCCTTTTCCGTCATCTCGATGCCTTCAAACAGGTTCCGGCCGGGCTCTGACAGCGCTGCGCGGTCTTCTTCAGACAGGGCCGTCAATGCGCGGGAAAGATTGTCGGACACGCTCAGAAGGTCGCCCGCAAATTTCTCGATTGCGTAGATGCGTGCGTCTGCCACCTGACGCTCAGCGCGCTTGCGCGTGTTCTCGAGATCAGCCAGCGTGCGCAGCAATTGTTCGCGCAATTCCTCTTTCTCGATTTCCAGCTTTTGGACTGGATCCATCTCTTCTTCTGGCGCCGCTTCTTCAGCAGGCGCAGATTTGAGGATATCGTCCGCGGCGGCTTTCAGCTCTGCCTTGGATGCGTTGGAATCGATCTCAGCGGTTTCGCTGTTCTTGGGTTCGTCGCTCATCCTTGCGTATCCTTCTTGCGGCGGGCGGAGAGGATTTGCCCCACCACTTTCGCCGTATAATCCACCATGGGTATGACGCGGGCATAGTTCAGCCGGGTCGGGCCAATCACGCCAAGCGCGCCGATAACCTGTTTTTCGCCTCCCATATAGGGAGCCACAATCACACTTGAACCCGACAGCGGGAAAAGCTGGTTCTCCGCGCCGATGAACAGACGCACGCCGTCCGCTTCCCGGGTTGTATCCAGGATATCAAGCAGGCTTTGCTGGCGTTCAAGTTCATTGAACAGCTGTCGCACCCGGTCGAGGTCCTCGGCGGCCTGTGCATCCTCCAGTAGGTTGGCGCGTCCGCGAACGATCAGCGACCGTCCCCGGCCTGGCGCATCCCCGCCCCATTGGGCAAGCCCCTGTTCCACGAGAGACGAGGCTGCCTGATCCAGCGCGGCGCGGCGGTTACGCAATTCGTCGCGAATATCGTTTGCGACTTCGGACAAGGTGCGTCCCCGCACGCGCGTGGAGAGGTAATTTCCGGCCTCCATCAATGTGGTCGATGGCAAGCCTTCCGGCACTTCCACGATCCGGTTCTCGACATCGCCATCTTCGGTCACGATGACGCATAAGGCTTCGCGCCCGCCCAGGGGAACGAACTCAGCGTGTCGCACGACGGCGTCCCGGGTAGGGGAGGACACCAGTCCTGCACCGCCGGTGAGGCCGGAAAGAATGTTCGAGGCCTCGCCCATGACCGCCTCGATATCGGTACCAGCCGATTTCAACCGATCGTCAATTTCCATCCGGTCGCCGCGGCTCGGCTCCCCGATCTCAAGGAAGCCGTCTACGAAGAGGCGCAAGCCCGTATGCGTGGGCGCACGCCCCGCCGAGATATGGGGTGACTCAAGCAGCCCAAGCTCGGTCAGATCGGCCATCACATTGCGGATCGATGCGGGTGACAGCGCTATCCCGCCCTTTGACAAAGTGCGGGAGCCGACTGGCTCGCCTGTGGTCAGATAGCCTTCGACGATTTCCCGGAAAATGTCGCGAGAGCGCTGGTCGAGGCGCTGCAACAGGGATTGCGTGTCGAGAGGCGGGATCATGTTTTATTGATTAGGCGCGGCCCGGCCTCTGTTCAATAGGCATCGCGCCGCGACGAGCTTGTTTCAGGAGAGGTTCTGGATAAGGCCCAAATGGTCCAGATGCATGTCTTCGGCGGCGGGGCGACGAGGCAGGCCGGGCATGGTGACGAGGTCGCCGCAAATGCCGACCACAAACCCTGCGCCAGCCGAGAGGCGCACTTCCCGCAGTTGCAGGGCATGGCCTTCAGGCGCGCCAACAAGCTTCGCATCGCTTGAAAAGCTGTAAGGTGTTTTCGCCATGCAAACCGGAAAGTTGCCGTACCCATCCTGTTCCCAGCGTTCCAGTTGCTTGTGAACTGAGGCGGGCGCATCGACATGGCTTGCGCGATAGATGCGCTTGGCCACGGTTTCGATCTTTTCGAACAGGGGCATATCGGATGGGTAGAGGGGTTGAAAGTCGATTGGCGTGTCGCTGGCGATCCGGGTGACTTTCCGGGCGAGGTCTTCTGCGCCATGACCGCCCTCTGCCCAGTGTGTACAAATCGACACCTGGACGCCTCGCTCTGCACAATAGGCTTCGATGGCGGCGATTTCCCGAGATGTATCCGACGTGAACCGGTTGATCGCTACGACGACCGGGACATTGAACTGCTTCAAATTCTCGATATGCCGGCCGAGATTTGCGAGGCCTCTCTCCAGCGCATCGTAGCTCACCGTTCCGGCATCTTCCTTGGAAATGCCGCCATGCATTTTCAGCGCGCGCACAGTGGCAACAAGGACTGCCGCACTTGGCATCAATCCGGCTTGGCGACATTTGATGTTGAAGAATTTCTCGGCGCCCAGATCTGCGCCAAAGCCTGCTTCGGTGATCACATAATCTGCCATCTTGAGCGCAGCTTTCGTGGCGATCACGCTGCTGCAACCATGCGCAATGTTGGCAAACGGTCCGCCATGCACAAGCGCCGGATTGCCCTCCAGCGTCTGGACCAGGTTTGGCAGCATTGCGTCTTTCAACAGCGCCATCATCGCGCCAACGGCTTTCATGTCCTTGGCCGTTACAGGAATGCGACCACGGCGATACCCGATCACCATGCGCTCCAATCGTTCCTGAAGGTCATGCGCATCCCTGGCCAGGCAGAGGATCGCCATGATCTCCGATGCGACCGTGATATCGAAGCCGGTTTCCATGGGTGTGCCGTTGGGGCTGCCGCCCAGGCCGGTCACGACATTGCGCAGGTTGCGATCATTCATGTCCATGACGCGTCGCCAGGTGATCCGCGTCGGTTCCAGACCGCTGTCTCCGCCCCAGTGCACATGATTGTCGATCATTGCAGCGAGCAGATTGTGAGCGGACGTGATGGCGTGGAAATCACCGGTGAAATGCAAATTGATATCTTCCATCGGAACGACTTGGGCTTGTCCGCCGCCCGTCGCACCGCCCTTCATCCCGAAGCAGGGGCCAAGAGACGGTTCGCGCAAGCAGAGCAGAGTGCGTTCACCAATCCGGTTCATCGCATCGGTCAGGCCAACGCTGGTGGTTGTCTTGCCTTCGCCAGCGGGCGTCGGGTTGATCGCCGTAACGAGGATCAGCTTGCCGTCGGATTTGGCTTTCAGGGAAGATAGATGGCCGGGCGCGATCTTCGCCTTGTCATGGCCGTAGGGGATAATGTCGGCAGCATCGATCTGAAGCGCGTCGGCAAGCTCACTCATCGGGCGCTTCTTCGCGCTTCTGGCGATCTCGATATCTGTCGGCATATGTCCCCCTGATCGTCTCTAAACGTGTTCCCGGTGTAGACAGGCGCGGCAAAACCCGCAATCAGGCTCGGCAGAAAAGAGGATTTCGCCATGAGCACGCTAATTCGGCCTTCCGGTCGCACCTTCGACCAGCTTCGTGACGTTTCGCTGGAGACCAATGTCACCCGTTATGCAGAGGGCTCCTGCCTGGCGAAGTTCGGCAACACCCATGTATTGTGTACTGCCAGTTGGGAAAAGAGCGTGCCGCCTTGGCTCAAAGGGCAGGGCAAGGGCTGGGTCACCGGCGAGTATGGCATGCTGCCGCGCGCCACCCATACGCGTGGTCGCCGGGAGGCTGCTTCGGGAAAACAGTCTGGTCGGACGCAAGAGATCCAGCGCCTGATCGGCCGTTCGCTGCGGTCAGTTTGCGACCTGTCCGCATTGGGGGAGAACCAGATCACGATTGATTGTGACGTGCTTCAGGCCGATGGCGGCACTCGCACGGCGTCGATCACTGGCGGCTTCGTCGCGCTTGCAATGGCATGCCGTTACCTGAAGGCGGAAGGCGTGATCTCAGCCGACCCGATTACCAAGCAGGCTGCCGCGATTTCAGTCGGCGTGTATCAGGACCACCCGGTGCTGGATGTTGATTACCCGGAAGATTCGCGCGGCGAAGCAGACATGAATGTCGTGATGAGTTCGGATGGCGGCTTCATTGAAGTGCAGGGCACGGGTGAAGAACGCCCAATGACCCGCGCTGAGCTCGACGAAATGCTCCGCCTTGCTGAAAAGGGATGTATGGAATTGTTTGAAGCGCAGCGCGCGGCGCTCGGCTAAAGGCCAAGCTCGAACATACCAAGCTGAAAGCTGCGGGCAATTCGGTTGGCGCGTTCCATGAAGTACTCGACCGTCTCTGCAGAGTCGCTGAGCTCTTCGAGCGTTAGTCGAAACAGGGCAAGCCAGATGTTGAAATGGGCGGGCGTAATGCCCGTCAATTTCATATGCGCCGGGAACGGCTTTCCGGAGTAGCGTCCTGTATTCATGGCGACGGACGACCAGAAATCCTTCATTGTCGCCAAGTGGGGCGTCCAATGGTCACCGATCTCCGTTTCGAAGACCGGGCCGAGCAGGGGGTGGGCACGTACCCGCGTGTAGAAATTCTCGACTAGGTCAGAAATGAAGGCTTCGTCGATGCCCAAGCGGGCCGCATTTTCCTGGATTTCGCGGCGGCGGTCTTCAGCGGATCGAATTCGTACGGTCATGGCAGACCAAATGGGCAGCCTTCTGAGGCGTGTCCATAGGTAGAAGTCCTTGGTCGGTCAGTTTGCCGATGCGGGCTTGCCGTTCTGCCAGGTCACGTCCCGTCCGAACAGCGGTACGGTCGACAGGCTCATCTTGGCGGATCCGTCCACGATCTTGCGGCTATAGGAGACATACATCAGGCTGTCAGAGTCGGCATCATAGATGCGGCGCACAGCGAGTTGTTTGAAGATCAGGCTCTGGTTCTGATCGAAGACTTCCTCGCCCGATTTGTCGAGATCGATCCGTCCGATGCGAATTGGTCCTGATTGCAGGCAGGAAATGGAGGAGTTGGACGGGTTTTCAAACCAGTTTCCCTTTCCCAGCCGGTCCCACACGCCGCGATCAAAGAAGGATAGATGGCAGACCACGCCTTCGATTTTCGGGTCAGTCAATTGCTTGATCTTGATCTCATTGCCGAGCCAGTCATTCTTGAACTCGCCAACTTCCTTGTCGCCTCCACAGGCGGCGATTGGCAGGGCGAGCGCGAGCAGGGCGAGAGAAAGTTTCCGCTTCATGAGACATGCTACGCCGCCCGGAGGCATGCGTTCCCGAACTGGATCAGTAAAACTTGCGCCGAGCCGACAACATGTCGCCGAGCGCGCGCACCGTCGCTGCGCCGATCTGCATCGGCGTCGGCTTGCGGCGGTGGGCGTGCCGGACGAGATGACCGCAATTGGAGCCGAAGAGATCATAGTCGCGGCCCAGCTGCCGGCGGGCGCGGTTTTCGACGAGATGCGCGTCGAGCGAGCTGTAGCGGCGGTGTCGCCGTATGTCGCGCCCTGTCGCAAATTCCTCAGGGGTTTGCTCAATCACGCCATCATGAAGACGCGAATTGCTGATGATGGTTCCGCGCGACGTGACAACGCCATAATGCGACAAGACCACACCAAACCGCACAGACACGACGTCGCCTGGCTCGAATGGGAATTTGTCGCGATAGCTCATCTACTCGGCCGCCACCTGTTCATGGTCGGCTGAATCCTCGTCATCGAAAACGAGCAAATCTCCCGGCTGGCATTCCAGCTCACGACAGAGGGCTTCCAATGTCGAAAAGCGCACGGCCTTGGCCTTGCCGGTTTTCAGAATGGACAAATTGGCGAGTGTCACGCCCACACGCTCTGACAGTTCGGTCAGGGACATGCGACGATCCAGAAGCACACGGTCGAGGGTCACGCGAATGGACATTTCCTGTGCTCCTATATGGTCATCTTCTCTTCATCGCGAAGGCGGGTGCCCTCCCGGAAGACTTGGGAAAGAATGAAGAGCGCCGCAACCGATGCCCATGCGATAAGGTCGAAGGAAAGCTGTATTCTCGTGCCGTCAACGACCAGGCCGACCACGATGGCGATGGCATAGCGCAGCAGTTGCGTCACGGCGATGGCGATGGCGATCCGGGTCAATCTGACGGCATTTTCCGGAACGAACGGGTCGCCTGCTGTCAGGGTTGCCAGAATTTTGCGCAATTCGAGACATACGAAAATCACGGCAACCACAACGACGAGCGCGCCGAGCAGGCCAGCGCTCAATTCCTGCAGCGTTATGTCGTGGTCGTCGATCTTGATGGCGCCGATACTGATGGGGGTGCCCGACAGTATTGAGATCAATTCTACCCCGCCGGCCAGAATGACGATTGCGCCGATCAAGGCAGTCATCCACATGACAATCGTCACCAGTACGGTCATGACCGCTGCCATGGAGTTTCCCGCATTTGTGCTCATGTGTCTCTGTTTACCTTCCGGCGATTGTTGACATGATGCTCGAGGATGAAGTTGCTCGAGGCGGTGGGCTTACCGAATAACGATATATACATTTATGTCAAAAGCAAGAATAGGGCCATTACAGAATGGGTGAAAATAAAATGATTCGAAGGCTTTCGCCCGGTCGACTGGTCGCAGCGACCCATAACAAGGGTAAGGTCTCCGAGCTTAAGGATTTGTTCGAGCCGCTAGGATTTGATGTCGTCTCCGCCATCGAACTGGACCTTCCTGAGCCGGAAGAGACCGAAGCCACCTTTGCCGGAAATGCGATCCTGAAGGCGCGTGCGGCTGCTGAAGCCACCGGCGCACCGGCGCTTTCCGACGATTCCGGGCTCGCCGTGACAGCTTTGGGCGGCGCGCCGGGTATCTATTCTGCTCGCTGGGCAGGTGAGCCGCGCGACTTCGGAAAGGCGATGGAGAAAGTGCAGCGGGAGCTGGATGAGATTGGCGCAACGGACCGGTCAGCCAAGTTTGTCTGCGCGTTGGCCGTTGTATGGCCTGATGGTCATGCGGAAGTCTATGAGGGCGAAGTGCATGGTGAATTGACCTGGCCGCCGCGCGGGGACAAGGGCTTTGGATATGATCCGGTCTTTGTGGCCAAGGGCGAAACCATCACGTTCGGTGAAATGGATCCGGACCGGAAGCATGCCATGAGCCATCGTGCAAATGCCGTTGCCAAGCTGAAGGCGGCTTTGCTGGCATGAGCGAGGGGGCGCCCCCTTTCGGTCCAGAATATGGATTTGGAATCTACATTCATTGGCCGTACTGTGCGAAAGTCTGTCCCTACTGCGACTTTAATGTGTACGCAGCCAAGGATCGAGATCCGACCTCTTTGTTGGAAGCGATCAAGAAAGACCTTCAGATCCATCGGCCCAGACTGCCTGAGCATGGCCGGGCGGGCAGTCTCTACTTCGGGGGAGGGACGCCTTCCCTGTTGAAGCCGACTGAAATCGCCGGATTGGTGCGCGCGGCTGAAGAGAGTTTCGGGCTGGAGGCGGATGCCGAGATCACGCTGGAGGCAAATCCTAACGACATCCTGCGGATGGATTTGCAGGGTGTGAAGGCTGCCGGGGTTAACCGGCTCTCTCTTGGGGTCCAGTCACTTCGCGATGATGCGCTTGCATTTCTGGGGCGTGACCATCATGGCAGTGCGGCGCGCATTGCCATGAGCCGCGCTTTGGATGTGTTTCCAAATACATCCGTTGATTTGATTTATGCGCGACCTGGACAGTTGGCGGAGGAGTGGCAATCAGAACTCAGTGATGTTCTCGCTTTCGGTGCACCGCATATTTCCTTGTACGAACTCACCATTGAGGAGCGTACGGCCTTTGGAAAAGCGGCGGCGCGTGGCGAGCTGTTGCCAATGGAAGATGATGATCAGGCGGACCTTTATGAACTTACACAGGAAATCCTGACCTCTGCGGGTCTGCCGGGCTATGAGGTTTCAAACCATGCACGAGCGGAGGAGTTCCGGTCACGGCACAATATGACATATTGGAATGGAGGCGACTGGATTGGCGTGGGGCCAGGGGCGCATGGGCGGCTCAGTGTTGGCGGGAACCGCTACGCATCCGAGGCTGAGCGCCGACCGGAGGCCTATATCGCAAATGTGCAGGCACTTGCTTCCGGATGGTCTGACGCATCAAAACTGTACCCGCTGGACAACGCTCGTGAATTGCTCGCTATGGGATTGCGTTCCGAGATGGGAATTGACCGGACCCGGATCGAGACGGTCTCGGGCCGCGCGCTGCCACAGAACAAGATTGATGTCTTTGTCGAAGAGGGATGGATGCGCGAAGAAGGCGCGCGCATCGCCCTGACGCCGAAGGGACGCCTGCTGGCTGATGCGCTTACAGCAGAGCTATCCCCCTGAGGGCAATTTGGGTGGGAAGCGGCCCATGCGCTCTTCCCAATGCCGCCGACACAAGGAGAGATAGGTCGCTTTTGCGATGCTGACTTGTTCTCCCTCGGTCAAGGCTTCCCCATCAGGGCCGAGCCGGATGACCATTGTCGCCTTGCGTCCGCACTCGCAGATTGTCCGGATTTCCCGCAAGGAATCGGCGATGGCAAGCAGCGCCGCAGAGCCTTCGAACAACTCCCCCTGAAAATCTGTCCGCAGGCCATAGGCCAGGACGGGCAGGTTCAGATGATCCGCTGCCCTGGCCAATTGCCAGACCTGCTCCTTGGACAGGAACTGTGCTTCATCGACAAACACGGCGCTGAGGGCGTGGGTGTCGAGTTCATCCGCGATTAGGCCAAAAATGTCAGTGTCCTTATCATACAGGACTGCGTCAGCTCCGATGCCGATGCGAGACGAGATGTGCCCGTCCTCATCATCCTTGTAGAGCGCAGATGTCAGGAGCAGGACTTCCATTCCTCGCTCCCGATAATTGTAGGCTGCTTGCAGCAGGATCGTCGACTTGCCCGCATTCATGGCGGCATAGGAAAAGTAGAGCTTTGCCATCAGAGCTATTCCAGCGCTTTGGCAATACCTTCGCGGCGCGGATCTGCCCCGCCCTCAAGGCCATCTTCGCGGACGATGATCACGTGAAGGCCGGAGTTTTCTCCTTCGCGCTCTTCAACATTGTAGCCGAGTTCCCGCAGCGCATCCGCGGCCTCCATACCGCCGGGGCGGTCAATTTCCACGCCAACCGTGTCACCGCGCGCGATGATGTTCGGCAGGTCGATCGCTTCCTGGGCTGACTTTCCCCACTCCAGCACACCGACCAGTGTCTTCGATACATACGCCACAATGGAGTTCCCCCCAGGTGACCCGGTGACCATGAACAAGTCTCCTGCCGGATCAAAGACGAGCGTTGGCGACATGGAACTGCGCGGGCGTTTTTTCGGGCCGGGGGCGTTGGCGACAGGTTTGGTGCCCTTGGCGGGCTGCCGAGAGAAATCGGTCAGTTCATTGTTCAGCATGAAGCCTTTCACCATAATAGAGGAGCCAAACGCAGCCTCGACTGTCGCCGTCATGGAAACCGCATTTCCGTCCGCATCCACAATCGAGATATGCGTGGTGCCCGGACCATGTTCTGTTGCATCTTCACCCCATAGCGGGCGGACAGGATCCCGGCCGAGCGCGAGGCCAGGGTCGCCCGGATGGGTCGTCGCGTCGGGTGCAAATGCTTCCTTGGCGCGCACACGCAGATAGGCTGGATTGATCAAGTCCGTTGCCGGAACGGTGACAAAATCAGAATCGGCGACATAGTGGTCGCGGTCTGCATAGGCGAGGCGCTGGGCGTCAATGAAGGCCTTGAGGTAATTCTCTTCCGTCATATCGGCTTCTTCGGTTGGCTCCAGAAGGTCATAGAGTCCCATGATCATGTTTTGCGTCACGCCGCCGGAAGAGGGGGGCGGTGCAGAGCAAATCCGATAGCCGTCAGCGCGGTCACCGCAGAGTGCTGGGCGGATCTTCACGCTGTAGTCGGCAAGGTCTTCAAGGTTCATGGCGCCGGGATTGGCGTCACTGTTCACAGCGTCCACAATCGCTTGCGCGATTTCGCCCTCGTAGAAGGCGGATGGGCCGGATTCCGCAATTGCTGACAGCGTGGCGGCATAGTCCGGATTGGTGCGGATGAAGCCAACCGGCAGGGGCTCGCCATTCGGATAGAAATAATCTGCCGATGCGGGCAGGTCGTCCAGTCTCACAGCACCCCGCAGACGTGGATTCGCCAGAAGGCCGGCAAGGCGCGGCGAGACCTCGAACCCATCTTCCGCCAGTTTGATGGCGGGCTGGAACAGAGTTGCCCAATCAAGCTTGCCTGCAGCCTCATGCGAGGTTTTGTAGAGGGCGATCTGGCCGGGAACGCCGACAGCTTTCCCGGATTGCCACGCTTCGAGGAAACCGAGCGGCTTGCCACCCTTCATGAAATGGTTCGGCGTCGTGGAGGCGGGCGCAACTTCGCGTCCATCGAACACGGTGATCTCATCGGCGTCGCGATCATAATAGACCATGAAGGCGCCGCCGCCGATGCCTGAGCTTTGAGGCTCCACCAGGCCTAGAACGGCATGCACCGCAATTGCGGCGTCGATCGCGCTGCCGCCCTGACGCAGCATTTCAAGGCCAGCCTCCACGGCGCGGGGATCTGCTGCGGCGACCATCGCGCCCTTCGTCCAGGCGTCGACCTCTGCTTCGGTAGCAATCGCGTCCGTTTCCGACGTTGCCGTTTGCTGAGCTGCATCTGCGGCGCGACGGGCTTCTTCAGTCGCGTTGAATGGGCGGTCGTCCCCGGGTGCGCAGCTGGCGAGCGCCATGCAGGTGAGAAGGATCGGCAAACGTCTCATAAGGTGCCCCTTTGGCTTGGCGAGTGTTGCGGCTGACCTTATGAAACATGGCTCACAAGGGAAAGGCAGGGCGACAGCTTATGGCAAAACCAGGCGCAAGAAACACCATCACTGACGTGCCCGGCTTCAAGGTCGGTCAGACCGAAGACGCGAAAGTGCGCACCGGAGTCAGTGTCATCGTGCCGGACGCGCCAGCCATCGCGGCCGTTGCCGTGTCCGGTGGAGGGCCCGGCACGCGCGAGACGGACCTCTTGTCTGCGGGCATGCTGGTGGATGGAATCGACGCCATCTGTCTGTCTGGCGGCAGCGCCTTTGGGCTCGCTGCAGCGGATGGCGTTGCGTCGGGATTGAAGCAGGAGGGGCGGGGCTTTGCGCTCGTACCGCTAACGGGTGTGCCGCGCACGCCGATCGTGCCCGCGGCTATCTTGTACGACTTGGCGAATGGGGGCGACAAATCCTGGGGAGATGTTTCCCCCTACGCCGCGTTGGGACTGGAAGCCTATAGAGCGCGTGGGCTGGGCGTTGAGCTTGGTCAGGCAGGCGCTGGCTTTGGCGCCAAGGCAGGCGCATTTGCAGGAGGCACAGGCTCTGCCAGCATCGTGACACATGACGGCATTACGGTCGGCGCGTTGGCAGGCGTGAACTGTTTTGGGTCAGTCTTCATGCCCGGCACGGACGCCTATTGGGCCTGGCCCTACGAGATTGATGGGGAGTTCGGCGGCAAGCGACCACCTGAAGACTATGCTGCCGATGCAGAGGATTGGGGCGCTGCGAAGGCCAACCCTGCACTTGGGCAGAATACGACCATTGCCTGTATTGCAACAGATGTGGCGCTGACGGCCAGCGAAGCGAAGCGCGTGGCGCAGATGGCCCTGTCCGGCTTCTCACGGGCCATTCGGCCTGTGTTTGCGCCGTTTGATGGCGATGCGCTGTTTGTCATGTCATCTGCAAAGGTGGAATCGGGTGAAGAGCGCGCGATTCTTGTCGCACGAATTGGCGAATTGGCGGCGTCAACACTGTCGCGTGCCATCGCCAGAGGCGTGTATGAGGCCAATCGCTGACTGTATCGTGTGAAGCAGGTGGCGAGATTTTGTCGTCATTTGTCGCGCAATGTCTATTGGCCGCATGAGGCCTCAGATGGGGCACTGCACAGGAATGACAGTTGGATGGCAAACAGGCTTGCATCCCCCGATTCCTCGCTGTATGTGTCCGCCTTCAATAAAGGCAGGCACCCGTAGCTCAGCTGGATAGAGCACCAGACTACGAATCTGGGGGTCGGGCGTTCGAATCGCTCCGGGTGTGCCATTATTCTTTTCCACGCACTTCGAAACTTTCATTTCCGGTTTTTCCGGGCGGTCGGGTTGACCCTGTTCGCGCGGGCGTTGAACAATGAGAGCGCATTCAGTTTAAGTGTGGGGACTCTTATGCGTTCGTTTTTTGTCGCGGCTGGAATGGCCGTGGTCGCCAGCCTGTTGCCAGCCGCCCATGCGCAGGACATTCCAATGGCCGGATGGACGGTCAAAGTCTCCCCCAACAGCGTTTATCTCACACGGCCTGACCTGCCGGGGATCAATATCGGCATCGTCAGCGATGTCCGGCCGGACCTGACACAGCAAGAGAAGTTTGAATATGTGAAAGGCTTTTTCGCCGGGCGGGCCGCGTGTCCATCCCTGGCGAGCGCGGAGACTGTAACTTCGTTTGCAGGCTTTTCCGCGAAGAGTGGCGGACCTGTTGCCCGGTGCACCCTCATCTCAATGGGGCATTGGGAGGAGGGCGGACTGCAAAGTGCGCTGATCCTCGATGAGCTTGTGGAGGAGAACAAGATTTTGGGCGGCGTGCCGGCCGGCCCAACGGCGATGAGTGTAACCGCGCTGTCCGAAAAGATTCAGCAGGAGGTCACGGAGTATCTGATGGGTCGCTATCAGGTCGCCGAAGCGGGCATGACGGCCGATCAGGTGCGGGCCGCCATGAGCGCGCAGGGGCTGGCAAAGCGTGTTTCGCCGGACCGCAAGCCGGTCGGCATGGTGCGCATGATCGACAGCGGCGGCTTCGACTCGGTCAGCTTTGCGGGCAAGGAAGAAACCCAGACCCTGTTGCTGTTCGCGAAACGTCCGCAAGACTCTGCGGCGAGCGCCATCACCTGCATGAATTGGGACGCAGCACTGTTTGACCCTTACTATTATGAGTCGCCATGGAAGGTCGCGCTCGGATGCGACCGGTACTTCTGGCGCGGCTCCGTCGATGACTTGGATTTGAAAGACCTCGACGCTCGCATGGACTGGTCCGGCGCGTCCCTCAAGTTGGGAAAATTCACCTTCAGGAAGGCCGAGACATACCGGAAATTCGCGAGAGGCGCGGCGCTGGACGTGCGGGTCGGCATCGGCCGTTCTCATTTCGACGATGTGCTGGCCGGCAATCGCTCGCTTTCTGAAATGCAGCCCCGGGACATCCTTTTCCTGCCGGATGGTCGGTTCATGGCTGGGCACGTGCGCGCATCATCTCTAGCAGGTGGTGGCACAGAGGGGCCCGTTGCGGGACAATACTATTTCGATGGTCATGTTGTGACCCTGCTGCTGGACAGCGGTGAGGTTGTGTACGGACATGCCGGCTGGTTCCCCGGAGCGGGGTCTTCGGACCTCGACCACAAGGCCGTCGTGAACATCAATGGCTGGGTCTATACCAGCTATTGCCGGGACGAGTGGGACAATTGCTGAGCGATCCGCGACCGCGGTCTCAGAGTCCGGCGGCGTCGCCCTGGTTCATGCTGCGATATTCGTCCCGCATGCCGATATAGAGACTGAGGCAGCAGGTCAGCAGGATCAATGTAAAGGGCAGGGCAGCGGTGATCGTGCCAGCCTGAAGTGACTGAAGAACATCCGTCCCGCCGCCATACAACAGGGCAGACGCGGTCAACCCAATCAGGCACGCCCAGAAGACGCGTTGCCGCCGGGGAGAATCCGTCTTGCCTCCGCTGGTAATCGTGTCGACGACGAGTGCCCCGGAATCTGCAGATGTCACGATGAACACGACCAGTAGCATGATGGCTGCCGTTGAAGTGATCGCGGACGCCGGCAGGTCAGCCAGCATCTGGAACAGGACGAGAGAAGCGCTGCTCATCCCTTCGCCAAGCTCTCCAGTGCCGGATTTGAACTGGGCGATGGCTGTCTTGCCGAAGGCTGTGAACCAGATAACGCCGATTGTTACCGGAGCGAACAGCACAACCGCGAAGTATTCGCGGACAGTGCGCCCTTTCGAAATACGGGCAATGAACATGCCGACAAAAGGTGACCAGGAAATCCACCACGCCCAATAAAAGATCGTCCAGTCATGGAACCAGGCGATGTCCGGCCTGCGTACCCAATTCGTCAAGGCGGGCATGTCTGTGATGTAGGCCAGGAGGTTCTGACCCATGCCTGTGAAGATCAGGATGGTCGGGCCGGCAATGATCACAAAGATGAGCAGGGCGAAGGCGATTCCCATATTGATGTTGCTGAGCAGTTTGACGCCGCCATCAAGCCCTCGAAGAACAGACAGGACAGCCAGACCGGTCATCGCCACGATCAGCAGGATCTGGATGTACACGTTGGGTTCAAAACCGAGCAAATAGCCGAGCCCGCTTGCAGCTTGGGTCGCGCCAATGCCGATTGTTGTGGCCAGCCCGAACACGGTTGAGACGACAGCAAAGAGGTCGATGATGTGCCCCGGCCAGCCCCAGACATGCTCTCCCAAAATGGGATAGAAAGCCGACCGGATGCTGAGGGGGAGGCCTTTGTTGTGCGCGAAGAAGCCGAGCGACAGGCCGACGATCGCATAGATGCACCAAGGCGCCAGGCCCCAATGGAAGATGGTGGCGCTGTAGGCAAGGCGTTCGGCCTCGGCCGTAAGCGGCTCGGCATTGAGCGGCATGCCGTACCAGTCGGTGTAATAGGCTAGCGGCTCGGCTGCGCCGTAGAACATGAAGCCGACGCCCACTCCGGCGGCAAACAGCATCGCGACCCAGGAAACGATCGAAAAGTCCGGTGTCGCCGAGGGGCCGCCAAGGCGGATTTTGCCCAGCGGACTGATGGTCAATGCGATGCAGAAGCCGAACACCAGCACCGCCGTCAGGGCGAAGAGCCAGTCCGCGCTTTGAAGGGTCCAGGTCTTGGCGGCGGTCAGGTATTGAGATGACACCGTCGGAAACAGAAGCGTCAGCCCGGAAAACAGGATGATGAGGCCCGCACTGAGAAAGAAGACGGGGTTGTGGATATCCAATCCGGCGACTTCGATATTGTCCTGCCCGATTTCATAGTCCGTTTCGTAAACGAAAAGCGCCTCTTCATCTTCCTGGATGAGGTCGGCGGGCGTGTCGGAAGTATCTGTGTCCATGTCTGGCTTGTGCCGCAAATCCGTAGATTATCAAAGCATCGATGTGAGGAAAATGTCTCGCCTAGACAACGAAGTGCGCCATTGATGCAACACTTGTGAGGCGATTCCCATCCTTTGCAGGCGAATAGCTGGGCAAAACCTTTCTATCATCGAAATAAACCTGTACCTCGGACGCATCGAGCAGCCATTTGTTCCGAGCTGCGCCTGCTTTTGGCGCGCCATGGCTGGAGACGACCCAAAGGGAATACATATGAAGAAGCTAAAGTACGGAGCCTCGCTGTTTGCGATGGCCAGTCTGGTCGCGCCAGTTGCACTGGCACAGGATGCACCAGCTGAAGCTACCAGCGCCAAACGCCTGCAGACGGTGACCATCACCGCGACGAAGCGGACAGAAAGCGCGCAGGATGTGCCGGTTGCTGTAACTGCGCTCGGTGAGCAGCAGCTCAAGGAACTCGGCGTCAAGAATTTCTCCGACTATCTGGTTCAGCTGCCAGGGGTGACGGCAGGTGGGTCCGGCCCCGGCCAGAACACGATCTATATCCGCGGTCTGGCTTCGACCACGCCGAATTTGACGGTTGCCGGTGTGGCTGGCCTTGCGCCGAACGTCAGCTTCTATCTCGACGAGCAGCCGCTGGCCCAGCCGGGTCGTAACCTGGATGTCTACGCAGCTGATATCGAACGCGTTGAGGTTCTGTCCGGTCCGCAAGGCACGCTATTCGGCTCCAGCTCCCAGGCTGGTACAGTTCGCATGATCACGAACAAGCCTTCGCTGAGCGGTTTTGATGCCGGGTTCAATGCGTCGACGTCTTTCACCGATGGCGGTGAGATGAGCAACAGTGTTGAAGCGATGGTCAACGTTCCGGTCAGCGACAAGCTTGCGCTGCGCGGCGTCATCTATACGGACACTCAGGGCGGCTTCATCGACAATGTCGGCGGCACATTGTCTGTTCGTGACTCGGCCCGTTTCCGCGCTGAAGGTACGGTCCGCGACAATGGTGTGCCAGTGAATGCCAACCGCGAAGGCTTCCAGGCTGGTGCTGATCTGTCGGGTGTTACCTTCGTCGACGCCAACAACGGCAACATCGTCGAGAATGACATCAACGATGTTACCTATCAGGGCTTCCGTCTCAGCGGTCTCTACGAGATCAACGAAGACTGGGATTTGCTGATCACGCACGCCCAGCAGCAGATCGAGGCCGATGGCGTTTTCGCCGCCGACCCGGATCTGGACGATTATGACATCGTTCGCTTCACGCCAGAGAACATTGAGGACAAGTTCCACAACACGTCCTGGACGCTGGAAGGCCGCCTCGGTGCGTTGGAAGCTCTGTACACCGGTGCGTATACTGACCGGACGACGGACCAGACAGTTGACTATTCCGACTACCTCTTTGTCGGTCAGTACCTGCCTTACTATATCTGTGACTACTCGGTCACTTATCCGGCAGGCGCACCGACCGGCACGTGCTATGCGCCGAACCTGTTCGTGAATTCGCACAGCGAAACCAAGGTTCAGACGCACGAGCTGCGTTTCAACACGCCAAGCGAGCATCGCTGGCGCGCGACCTTTGGGGCCTTCTACAGCGACCTTGAGCTGGCTGAGCGCAATGACTTTGTCTATCCGGGGTCCACACAGGTGGCCTATACGGATGGTTCGATCGGCTTTGCGCCGAACTATCCTCTGACCCAGACGGACGTGACCGGCGAGATCGGAAGCGCGTCTCCGGGCTATTACAGCGTCGCCGGACCGTTCCCGGAAGGCGTGATCTTCCGTAACGACGTGCTGCGGACCGACCAGCAAATTGGTCTGTTTGGTGAGACGACGTTCGACCTGACCGACCAGTTCGCCGTCACGGTTGGGGCTCGCTATTATGATGTTGAAGTTGACCTTGAAGGCAGCGCCAACTCGTCCTTCTTCAACCTGTTTGCTGACACCGATCAGCAAGTGTTCGGTACGAACATTTCGGCCATCTACGGTCCGAATGGCCCCGCCGATGCGCCAGACAAGGCCGCGACGGATGGCATGATCTACAAGATGACCGGCGAGTGGACGCCGACAGATGATGTCATGTTCTACGCGACCTATTCCGAAGGCTTCCGCGCAGGCCTGCTCAACCGTCCGGGCGGTGCATCCGGTCCGGGTGGCTACACGGTTCCATATGCGGTCGATACGGATGAAGTGAAAAATTACGAACTGGGCTGGAAAACAGAACTGTTCGACAATTCGCTTCGCTTCAATGGTTCCGCCTTCTTCGTCGACATTGAGGGCCTGCAGACCACGATCTTTGATCCGTCTATCGTGAACCTGTTCTTCTCGGACAATGCGGCGAATGCTGAAATTCAGGGTCTCGAAGGCGACTTCACCTGGGCGCCGGCCTCTGTCGATGGTTTGACCGTTGCGGGCGCATTCTCGCTGCTCGATACGGAGATCACCGAAGTCCTCGTGCCGACAGATGATGTTCAGGAAGGTTCCGACCTTGCGTTTGCGCCAGCCTATCAAGGCAATCTGCGTGTGCGTTATGAGTGGGACCTTGAGCAAGAAGTCGCGGGTCAGCGCCTGACGGCGCATGTGATGCCACAGGTTGTTTTCTCGGATGATTCTGTCAGCGACGTGATCGAGATCAACAAGATGGAGCTTGATGGCTATGTCACGCTTGGCGGTACGCTTGGCGTCACGGGCGACAATTGGGGCGCGGAGATCTTCGCCACCAATCTGACGAACGAATATGCCGAGCTTAGCGGCAGCTTTGTCTACGACCGTGAGCGCATCACGCCGATGCGTCCGCGCACGATCGGCATCCGTGTGTCTTACGACTACTAAGACCGGCGCCAATTTGGTACCAAAGCAGCGCCCTGACACGTTCAGGGCGCTGTTTTCATTTTTGCGAGAGATACTTGCCACGCCATGACGACTACAGCTGATCCGGAAGCTTCCCTGAGAGATGCGCAAAAGGCCATACAGTCAGGAAATTTTGCTGCGGCGGCCGCGATTGCGGACGCAATTCTGGCAGAACACCCTGAACACAAGGATGCGCTTTACATGGCCGCTGTCAGCGCGCGGTATGTGGGGCGTCATGAGGATGCCGCTCAGCATCTGTCGGCGTTGAAATCAGTGTCGCCGGATTTCGGCCGGGCGTATCAGGAAGAGGGGCATCTGAAGCGCAAGCTTGGGGATATGGCGGGCGCGATCTCTGCCTTCGAGCGGGCGACGCGGTACAACCCCTCGCTTGTGGCAAGCTGGACAGCCCTTGCGGAGTTGTATGGGCAATCCGGAAATACAACAGCAGCGGTGAATGCACGCGCTCAAGCAGATCGTGTTCGAGCGTTGCCCCGTGAGTTGCTGGCAGTGACCAACCATATCCATGAGGGGCGCATCTTCCGCGCAGAAGAGATCGCGCGGGCCTTTCTTCAACGGAACCCGACCCATGTGGAGGGGATGCGTTTGCTTGCCGATATCGGGTCGAGACTGGGCGTGCAGGAAGATGCGGATTTTCTTCTTGAGAGCGCTGTTGGTCTTGATCCGGACAATATTCAGCTACGGCTCGACTATATTCAGGTGTTGCGGAAGCGTCAGAAGTTTTCCGAGGCGCTGGAGCAAGCCAAAACGCTGATGGCGCGCGACCCGGACAACCCTGTGTTCCAATCCCATTTTGCCATCGAAAGCATGCAGGCCGGTGACTATGAAACTGCGTTGGACCAGTTCGAGAAGGTCTTGCAAAAACTTCCTGACGATGCAGCAACGCTGGTGTCCCGTGGGCATGCGCTGAAGACATATGGCCGGACGGAGGATGCGATTGCGTCATATCGCGCCGCAAGGGATGTCGCGCCGGGGCAGGGGGATGCCTGGTATGGACTTGCCAATCTGAAGACGTACAAATTTGACGACGAAGAGCTGGCGAGGCTGCAGGCGCAATTCTCAGCACCTGACATTGATCATATGTCACGCATTCACATCGCCTTCGCGTTGGGCAAGGCCCAGGAAGATCGCGGAAATCATGATGCAGCGTTCGCCGCATATGCGCAGGGAAATGCGCTGAAGCATCAGACTGTTCGGTACACGACTGAACAGATGCATGAAGAGTTTGATGCGCAGAAGGCGATTTGTACGAAAGACCTGTTCGATGCCCAATCCGGAAAAGGCTGTGACGCGCCGGATCCGATCTTCATCCTGGGATTGCCGCGCGCGGGTTCAACGCTGATTGAGCAAATCCTTGCGTCCCATCCGGACGTAGATGGAACGCTGGAGCTGCCCAATATCCTGTCGCTGGCCCATCGGCTTCGCGGGCGCAAGCAGTTGACGGATCGGGAGCGGTATCCGCGCATACTGCATGAACTAGGCGCAGACGATCTTCAGGCGCTGGGCGAGGAGTATGTTGAAACTACGCGCATCCATCGTCAGGGAGCGGCCTTCTTTACTGACAAGATGCCGAACAATTTCCGCCATATTGGCCTGATCCATTTGATCCTGCCCAATGCGAAGATCATTGATGCGCGGCGACATCCGATGGATTGCTGCTGGTCCGGCTTCAAGCAACTTTTCGCGGAAGGACAGGAGTTTACCTACAGCCTGGAAGACATCGGGAATTATTATCGCGGCTATGTTGACCTGATGGCGCATTGGGAGCGCGTCCTGCCCGAAGGACGCATCTTGCGCGTTCAGCATGAAGACGTGCTCGACGATCTGGGGGGGCAGGTGCGGCGCATCCTCGACTATTGTGGGCTGCCTTTCGATCAGGCCTGTGTCGACTTTCACAAAACAGACCGCGCTGTGCGCACAGCCAGTTCAGAGCAGGTTCGCAAGCCCATTAACAAAAGCGGGGTTGAGCAGTGGCGGCCTTATGAGGCACATCTCGAGCCATTGAAAACGGCGCTGGGGCCTGCCCTGACGCACTATCGGGACTAGGCTGATGAGTACGCGATCTGATGATGCCCTGATTGCACTTCGAAAGATCCAGCGCATGACGGAGTTGGCGTCGAAACGGCTCGCCCAGACAGCCGGTTTGACTCCTTCGCAGATGACAGTGCTGCGTATGCTGGAAGAACAAGGCGAGCTCTCAGCAGGACACGTTGCAGAAATCACGCAATTGAAACACGCGACGATAACAAGCCTTGTGGACAAGCTGGAAGCGCGCGGACTGATTGCACGTCGTCGCTGTGATACTGATCGCCGGAAGGTCTGGCTCAGCCTGCTGCCAGCGGGCAAGACCGCGCTGTCTGTGGCACCAGACCCGTTGCACGAAACTTTTGCCACTCGCTTCGACAAATTGCCGGATTGGCAGCAATCCATGCTGGTTGCAGCGCTGGAGAGATCGGCACGCCTGCTCGATGCAGAGGAGCTTGATGCGGCGCCATTCCTTGATATCGGGGATCTTGGCTAGCAGCCGCATTATATGCAATTGCAAATCATTATCATTGATGCTAGAGCGCCCTCTCACCCGTTCCGGGGAGGCAAGTATTAAGAGGGCTACCAATGGCTGCGATGAGTCGGATCGTTTTCTCCTTTTCCCTTCTGGCGAGCGCCGGGCTGGCTGGTTGTGCGACAGCACCCGTGGCTGCAGAGACAGCACCGATGCCAGTCTCCGAGTTCGTCGCAGACACGCCGGATAGCCAGTTTCAGGCAGACCGCGAAGCCATCTTGTCCATGGCCGGAAACTTCAAGGTAAAGTTCGACTTCAACGAGACCGTGTCTTTCCCCGATGATTACTATCTGAAGCCGCGCAAGGTCTCTGGCGGTGATGAAGTTGTGCTGGTGGTCGAAGACCGCGGAGACTTCATCAGTCTGCAGCACATTCTCGTGGTGGGCGGTGAACACAAGATGGCCATCAAGCATTGGCGTCAGGATTGGCAGTATGAGCCAGCGCGTGTGCTGACCTTTGTCGGCGGCAACGCCTGGGAGTGGCGTGATGTGCCTGCAGAAGAGCGAGCCGGAACCTGGTCGCAAACCGTCTATCAGGTGGATGATGCCCCGCGCTATGGCGCAGTTGCGGCTTGGTCGCACGAGAATGGTGTCGCCGAATGGCAGCCTCCTCATGAATGGCGTCCATTGCCGCGCCGTGACATGACCACGCGCGATGACTATCACGCCATTAACGCCATGAACCGGCATGTCATCACGCCGTGGGGCTGGGTACATGAGCAAGACAACAGCAAAATCATACTGAGCGGTGATGCGCCTCAGATCCTGGCCCGTGAGATGGGGCTGAACACCTATCGCCGCGACGATGATTTCGAAACCGAGATCGCGACGGACTATTGGAGCGGCACCGCCGAATTCTGGGCTGGTGTGCGCGACCATTGGAGTCGAATCGAGGCGGAGAATGAGGCATTCGCGATCACCATCAAAGGCGAAACCGAGGCACTCTACATGCCGCTTCTCAGTCTCGCGGCCGAAGTGGCCGACGGCAGCAAGGACAATATGGAGGCGCAAGAAGAGGCCCGTAAGCTGATCAATAACTTTGTAACGAGCGATCTCGGAAGTCTGGAAGACCGACTTCGCCCGACCGGTCACTATTCAGAAGACGCCGAGTGATTGGTGCCAAGAGTTTTGATCAGATGCGCTGCTGATTGACTCGTCTCGAGAGCTTTTCAGGGCTCTCCTTTCGCTCTGAATACCTATCTACAAGATAGTCTGCGCGATCGCGTGTCAGCAGGATGAACTTCACGAGTTCCTCCATCACGTCGACGATCCGGTCATAATAGGGCGACGGCTTCATGCGGCCGTCGTCTTCAAACTCCAGAAAAGCCTTCGCGACCGAAGACTGGTTCGGGATCGTGATCAGGCGCATCCAGCGTCCAAGAATCCGCAACTGATTCACCGCATTGAAGCTCTGTGATCCGCCGCACACTTGCATGACGGCAAGCGTCTTTCCTTGCGTTGGCCTGACGCCTCCGAGCGAGAGGGGAATCCAGTCAATCTGTGTTTTCATGAGGCCGGACATCGCACCATGTCTCTCTGGTGAGCACCAGACCATGCCTTCGGACCACATCACAAGGTCCCTCAATTCCTGAACCTTGGGATGGGACTCATCGGCGCCATCCGCCAGGGGAAGGCCGGCTGGATCAAACGCACGCGTTTCGCAGCCAAGTTTCTGGAGGATGCGCGCAGCCTCCTCATTGGCAAGCCGGGAATAGCTCCGCTCGCGCAGAGATCCGTGCAACAGGAGGATGCGGGGCTTGTGATCACTCAGGGGCGGGGAAAGGAGCGCATCGCGGTCGACCTCCTGGAAGCTTGAGGCATCGAGGGCAGGCAAGGATCTATCAGATTTCATAAACGGCTTGGACCTTCGTGAGATGGGTGCGTTGCCGTGTATGTGGAGGCGCGTCATTAAATTTCAACAGATATTGAAATATCGGGGGCGCCACGCTTCAGGATGCAACCTCAAGCCAATTCCCCAACGAAGAAGCAGGAATGGCGCACCCAAGAGGATTCGAACCTCTGACCTCTGCCTTCGGAGGGCAGCGGAATTATATTTCTCGGTGTTTCTGCTGATTTCTGGATTTGATAAAAAATCAAATAAATCAAGAAATAAATGGTGGGGGTGTTTCCCTGGGTTTCTTGAGTTTCCCTGAATGGTGGTTACTATGTGGTTCTTAATGTGCCGGAGTAACCACGCATGTCCAAGCGCCTTTCGCTCGCTACCGTCAAAGCCGCCAAACCAGAGGATAAGGATTACTTCCTTTGGGATGGAGAGCTGAAAGGCTTTGGCCTGAAGGTCTGCAAGGGCGGGCGTAAGGTCTACGTCTGTAAATACCGTGCTGGCTCCGGCCGGAGTGCACCTTCACGCCGCATGACCATCGGGGCGCATGGGTCACCCTGGACGCCTGATGCCGCCCGGAAAGAAGCGGCTCGACTTCTGGGGCGTGTCGCCCAAGGTGAAGACCCGGCGAGAGATAAGCAGGATGCCAAGTCTGTTATCTCAGTGGCGGAGTTGTGTAACCGGTATCTGGAGGCTGGTGTCGCCACAAAGAAGGCTTCCACACTCGCAACGGACCGAGGCCGTATCGAGCGGCATATAAAGCCGCTCTTGGGAAAGATGCGTATTACCGACGTTACCCGCGCCGACGTGGCACAATTCCTTCAGGATGTGGCCGCAGGCAAGACGGCTATGGACGTGAAAACTCGGAAGCGGGGCAGGGCTATTGTAAAAGGGGGGAAGGGAACGGCGACACGTACAGTGGGTTTGCTTGGGGGCATCTTCACCTACGCGATTGAGGCGGGCTGGCTGAAAGAAAATCCTGTGCGGGGCGTGAAGCGATTCCGCGACCGGCGAAATGAGCGGTTCCTCGATGCGGAGGAATTGACGCGCCTCGGGGCGACATTGGCAAGGGCTGAGGCGGAAGGTGAAAACCCTTATGCGCTGGCCATCATTCGCCTGTTACTTCTAACGGGCGCTCGGAAAGGTGAGATTGAGAGTCTGAGGTGGGATGAAATTGACCGACAGTTTCAATATTTGCGCTTGGGAGACTCGAAGACCGGCCAGAAGCTGATTGCTTTAAGCGGAGCGGCTCTGGAGCTTGTGGAAGCGCTACCGCGAATTGGGAATGGGGAGTACGTCTTTCCGGCGGTTAGTGGAAGCGGATTCTACCAAGGAACGCCAAAGGTTTGGAGGCGGATACGTTCGAAAGCGGGCCTGTCAAACGTCAGGATGCATGATTTGCGTCATAGCTTTGCAAGTGTCGCTGCATCTGGTGGCGTCAGCTTACAGATGATTGGTACTTTGTTGGGCCATAGAGATGCGGCCACAACGCTTAGATATGCTCACCTGCAGGCTGATCCGGTCCGACGCGCATCTGAAGATATTGCAGCGGCAATTTCTGCATCTTTGCTATCTGGAAGACGAGAAGCAGGGGAGCTCGACAAGCGTGCCGATTCCTAAATTTTTCTCTGATTACCTTACGATTGAATCCAGCGAATCGCTCGCTACGGTAAATCTGTTGATGGAGGGCTTGCCTGCCAAGTTCGATGAAATAGCGGAAACCGACCGTTTGATTCTCATGAGCGTCATAAATGACAGTATCAGGAGTACACTTAGCCCGATATTCTCAAGGGCTTTCGAAGTGGAATTAAATGAGCACCTTTCAAAAATTCAGAGTCTTTCACGTGAAATTCAAGGGCACATATCTGCGGTAAGCGACATAACTTTCCTCGGAGAAAGCAGCTTTCGCCAAGCTTGGCTAAAGCAAATGTTTGGTGCTCGACCGTTGCGGACACGTGAAGGGAGGCTGGTTGAAATTCCGGAAATTCCAGACAGCGACAGCTGGCAATCGCCCTCGCCTCGGAGTGCGGCATTTGCTTTGGAAGACGTAGCTAGAGGGGTTCTAATTGCGCGCCTTCAAGAGGCGCCTCAGAATCGACCCGCTGAGAATCTTTTGCCTTCGGTGCTGTATCCACTAATTCGGGCGTGGTCCGCGTTGGAATTGATGGCAGGAGCTTGCATGGACAAAGCGTTTCCAAGCAAGCGCAACGAAGGGCATCGATGGTGCATCGAGGTGATCCACTCAATCTGTTCGGGCGATCTGGTTGGCGACAACCGCCTTGGTAAGAAACGAAAAGACCGAACAATTCGGGAAGAAATAGGGCGTACGAATACTGAGCTGAAACGAAGACTTCTGGACACGCCGTTTTGTGAGCCCGTCGAAACATGGCCAACTATCTCTTGGGATAGCTACTGCGGCGTTGACCTGCTCTTTCGTGCCGCCATGCCGCCTGGGCGAGACTGTCTGTTGAGAGACAATCCATTTATCGATGATTTTGATCGTCGATACCAAGACTGGCTGATGAGTAACGAGCGTTCAGAACCGCCAATTTGGTTGGATGACGTCTAGTTAAACCCAAAAAAGTGGTCCTGATGTTGACCCCCTTAATTGGGGTGTTCTTTTGTTGCGATAAATACGCAGTCGTCACACCATTTCCTCGCGTGCTGGACGTTATCCAGTGATGCATGGAGACTTACATCGTGGACGAATGGATCAACACATCAGAGTTAGCGAAGCGGACAAAGACTGCTGAAATATCATGGGCAAAGCGCCGCATGATTGGCGGAGATGCAACACCGAAGTTCAGTAAGATTGGTAGGAATGTGCGCTACCGCTGGAGCGATGTAGAGGCTTGGTTAGAGAACCGCCAGCGCAATAGCACGTCAGAGGCCGCATAGTGCGTGGACCTCAAAAAGTACGGCCCTGGAGCGGAGTTGCAGTCCGCGTCCAGGGCCTTTCGAAAAATTCAATCCTGTTAGGAGAGCTTCCGATGAAACGGAAAGTAAAGCGTCGCGTCGGCGCATGCAATATCCATCATTTTCCTTTGCTTGAATGGGCTGACAGCCAGCGGCGCCGTGAACCTGCCCGCTGCATGGCTGCCCGTGAGATGCAGCGCCGCGGGGCGTATTCGCCCTCTGTAGCCATGCTGATGGCCCGCCTTGCAGGCCTCTATGTGGAGGAGGACTGAGATGGCGAAATACCAGATTATTGGCCAGAACGGTTCCCACATTATTGAAATCTCAGGACGCCCTGAATGGGCATTGCTCCAGCTGGCAGAGGCAGGCCTCAAGGGCTGCACGCCGATCGACAATCCAGCGCCTCGCTGGAGCGGGTATGTGCATGTCCTGCGTGGGCTGGGCGTGGACATAGAGACTATCACTGAGCGCCATTCTGGGCCGTTTCCTGGCAATCATGCCCGCTACGTCCTGCACAGTGTTGTTCTCCGCATGGAGGATGCCGATGCCGCGTAAACCCAAAAGCAAAGGCATCAATGCCAAAGGCCGCAACAAGGGGGAGGGGCAGTACATGCCTCTTCCTTACAACCTGACCCGGAGTGTCGCCTTCAGGCGCCTGACTGGGAATGCGCTGAAAGTCTTCATCGAACTCCGTAGTCGGTTCAATGGCGCCAACAATGGCCGCCTTTCGCTCAGCTACCAGGACGCAGCAGACCTGCTCGGCATGTCAAAGTCGAGCGTGAAGCGGGCCTTCGACGAGCTGGTTGAGAAAGGCTTCCTGAAAAAGCGACGTGAGGGTCAATGGTATGGCAGGCTGGCTGCCGAATACATCCTCACTACTGAAAGGCATGACGGCCACCTGGCGACACATGACTGGAAGCGGTGGACTGAACCATCGCGCCGGAAAGGCAAAACGCCGGTAGCAGTACGGCGCGCGAAAGCTGCTCGTGCGTCGAACGAGTATCGAAGCGCAGCTTATTTAAATCAGGACGGTACTCGTCCGGCCGGCTTCCGAGTCATCGATGGTTCCGGTTAGACATGGTGTCCGCGTGTCTGCGCGGTCTGCAGACGGGTTTTGGACATTTCAACTTGACGGTTTACGCCCCCTTACAGAACTATTCTGGGGTTGAGCTACAGAGGGACGGGGTCAAATGGCATGGAATACCGTTGGGAGGCTGCTGTGGAGCCCAATTCGCCCTGGTGAGAACTGGGCCCAAACACTCGTGCGGGTAGCCGGGAATCTGCTGCGTTGGATTATTGGTTTGCCAGTTATTGCGCTGCTGTTGTTGTGGTCATGGTTTTCATATTCGAACTGGTCGAACAATCGCCCCTACTGGGTCGATGAATTTAAAGGCGTCAAAATCGGAATGACACCGACCGATGTAACGTTGGCGAAGGGGGCCCCAGACTCAACTAGTGAACCAAAACAGCGCGAAGATGGTTCATGGTCCAAAGGAATGTTCTTTGGTCACCTTTATATATTCTTGGATGGCCCCTCGGAAGAAAAGCTCACGGTTTACAGGGTGTGCGAAAGCCAACCGAGTTACTTTGATGAGGTGCTTGGGATCTCCGGCTCGGATTCAGAAAAATCTGTCATTGATCGCTTAGGAAAGCCCGATCAAGAAACTATCGACGACGACGAACTCGGAAAGTCCGCATTTTTTTACCGATATAATCTGATGCTTCGACTATCGAAGGCTCAGGTCGATGGGATTTGCGTCGGCGCAACACCTGCGGCCACCATGGGGGATTGATATCCGTTCAGATTGAACGATCGGATTGGATCGACTTGGACGTTCAGCATGCCTGCGACGACCTACTTAAGCTTGCCCTTAGCGGACGTTCGAAACGTAATCACCGAACGTCAGGATGTCGCCGAAGGCGGTTACGAACGGCACGATGGCAACGTCTGCGATTCGGTCGAATGGCGCGATATTTTCATTAGAATCGTTTAGAGGCTTTGGTAATCCCAACTTCTTCTTGCAAATGACGGTTGAGGCAATACCGATGGTGTTGCGGTTCAACAATCAAACCGATTTGTATTCATGGCAAACAGCGAAGCGGAGCACGGACATGCAGCATGAACTTTTTAGTCGTCAGGGGGTGGTCGCGGCTTCAATCATGCTGATTGGCTCAATGGCCGCTTCGGGCTGCACTACCACAAGCGATGTCACATCGATGGGAAATGGCGTGTATATGACTACTGCCGCGGCCTGTCCGGCATGTGGAGGCACCTCCAAGTCTGCCTCTCTTGCCGCAACTAAAGCCAATGAATACTGCGCGACCACGGGCAAGAAAGCCGTATTAGAATCAGTTGAGAGCAAGAATCTCAACGCTGTCGGCGCTGGCGCATCGCAGGTCGCATTTCGCTGTGTCGAGGATACAAGTGAAGATGAAATCCAAGCTTGCTACGATAACTTCATAGCTGAAATTGGCAGTGAGTACGGAGCCGAGTTGGGGGGATCCGTCCTGGGAAAGCTGATGAATTACAACTCTTTCGATCAGCTAGCTGACACGAGTACGGCAAAACCAGAAGAAGTGCCCGTCCTTCAGGCTGCGGGGCGAGGTGTGGAGGAATGTGAATCGAAAGCGATAGCTTCAATGTCTTCTGGTCAAGCATCGCTTCAGGAATCCTACCTACGCAAGACGCTCGAACTAATTGCAAAGCTTAGCACCGGTGCAATCAGCTATGGAGATTACTCCAGCGGCATGAATGCGAATGAAGCGGCCCTCGAAGAGTCGCGGAGCAAAGTAGCAGTCTCAGAACGTGAGGAGGCCCGCTGGCAAGCTGAGCAACGTATGCGGTCCATGGAAAATATGAGCGATGAGATCAATCGAATAATGTCGCCGAAGTAGGCCCAGCGCCTGCGAATCCTTTGTTAGGCGGTACGCACTTCAACAGCCAAGGGAAGCTTTCGGCGAGTTCCAAATTCTGTGTCCCACCTTCATGATTGACCGAGATCGACTCCATTAGCGGACATTGCTCAACTCTCCCAACAACTATATCAATATGATATATATGGAGCGAGCGATGGCGGACTTTGAAAGACGAACATGCGGATTGAGCATCCAGGCGGAGCTGGATCGACCACGCCACCTGGTCTCTGCCGAACCGCGTAATTTAGCTGGACAAAACAGATTGTCGGTACCGAGACGGCACGCAAAGCACCCTCGCGTGCCGGATGAGTACCGAAGCGAGAATTTTGCGTGCCGGACGGGTACTCGTCAGGTCAATTTCCGGGTCATCGACGGTGCCGCATGAGTACCGCCTTTATAACCATACGGGGGTGCAACAGAGGGGGAGGGAACAGATGAGAAGGACTGTTAGTATCAGGGCACGCATTGACCGGCTTGAGACCGATTGCCGTCAATATGGGGCACCAAAGAGCAAGCTACATGAGGACCGTCTTGCCGCGTTTTCGGAACGCATGTCCGGGGCTCGAAAGCGGGCGGGGATTGCTGAGAGGACCGGACCCGCTTTTGACGGAAGGCATATGAGTGTTGCCGAGCGGCTCGAACATGTCCGGCGACGACTGAAAGAGGAACGGGGGCAGCAATGACCGCTAAGCAGCGTGGATCCGAAAGTACGGGAGCGGTTACGGGAACGCCTGAGAAGAAACGCGGGAATGCGTCGCCGCCGGTTGAGCACCAATTCAAACCGGGAAATCCGGGGCGTCCGAAGGGCTCACGAAACAAGGTGACTCTCGCCATTCAGGAGCTACTGGATGGAGAAGGGGAAGCCCTGACCCGAAAAGCCATTGAGCTGGCCCTGGAAGGCGATGTGACGGCCCTACGGCTTTGCCTGGAGCGATTGCATCCCCCGAGAAAGGACGCGCCTGTGTCGCTCCAACTTCCGTCTATGGAAGGTGCAGATAGTGCCGCCAAGGCCATGGGCGCTATTCTGGAGAGCGTCGCAAAGGGGCACCTGACCCCACTGGAGGCCCGCAGTCTTAGCGGCTTAGTGGAAGGTTATCGTAAGGCTCTCGAGACCGCGGAACTGGAGGCCCGTATCAAGGCGCTGGAGGAGCGGTCATGAACGGCATGGACCGCCGATTGGTCAGACTAGAAAAAAGAACGTCACCGAAGGCCACTAGAGAAGAGCGCCGTCAGAAAATTCGCGAAGGGCTGGCCCGTGCAGGAATAACTTACTCCGGATTCTTTGCCCCTCATTCTGACCCTACCGACAAACGTTTGCCCGCAGAAAAGTTGAGAGACTTATTGAAATCCGTTGAGGCGCCGACGTGAGTGGTATGGAGCGGCGGGTCAAAGCCCTAGAAGGAAAGACCCGGCGAAGTGAACTGAGACCCGATATCATCTATATTTGTTCAGTTGCTCCCGGTCCGGAGGGGCCGGTTAACCTCGGCCCAAAACTGGCTTACATCCTCAAAGGGCCGCATGCTGGGACACAGCTGAGACGCGAAGATGATGAAAGTAGCGAAGCTTTCAGTGAGCGCTGTTCGGCGATGGCGGAGACTGACCTATGACCCTTAAGGCACGTGTAGTCCGCCTCGAACAGAAAAGCCCGATGAATCAGTGTAGCACATGGCGATGGCCGCAGGATGCTCGAACGATTGCGCGGGCGCTTGCATTTGCGATTGAGCGCCGTCAGTTGGAAAAGCAGGCGGAGCGAGACGAATGAATATCGAGCGCCAAGTTGCCAGGGTCTGCTCCAGAGAGGCGGCGCGCGTTGCTGGCATAACGACAGAAGAACACGAAAGCCTTTTGGCGAACGTTGTGACACTGAGGCAGCGCCATGCGTGAATGTTGTCCACCTTGGTATCGTCGCGGCTGGATGCCTTTCTGGTTAAGCTTCGGGATAAGCTTTGTCACCGTCTTCGGGTTGATCGTGTTGGTCTTGCGGTTGCTGCAATGAACAGGCTCACAAAGCGCCTAGGGCGGCTCGAAAGTAAGACCCTGACGAACTATGCGTGGATGGAAGAAATTCCGACGCCGGTACTGGAGGCGATGGTCAGGAGGGGTTTCCGGGAAGGGAGCCACACGATGGAGGAGGTCGCGCTCTATCGTAAGATTGAAGAAGGTGGCTTCAATTTTTGACGGAGTTTGCCGAAATGTTCGGGGGGCGCTCCGCAGTCAGTACATAGAGACCAGCCATGTTTTGCTGCTCCCAAGCTCTGAACATGCACGTAGTTTCTCCAGCAATTGACCGGCGCTAATTTTGCCTGAAGCCTCGCCAAACCCAGCCGACAACTGAACCAACAAGCCAAAACAGAAGAACTGGAAGCAACGTCAGGAGGAACCCTGCGCCGATGGTAATATTTCGTTGGTTCTGGGACCGTGCCAGCGCTTCGCGGTTTTTAGATTGGTTGCGAATTGCTTCTCTGCATTTGTTTTGCTTGTTGCATTCTGTCCAGTCCGCATAGCCTAGCTCCGTTGAGCAGTACACAGGGTCTAGAGCATACGTAGAATACTTTCCGCGTCCAACGACAGATCCGCACTCGGACGAGGCCGCCATCGTCAGCTTTCGCGTATCGTAATTAACACTAGACTGAGCACCCCAAACGGCCAATCCCCAGATGCCCAACGAAATTAGCCATATCAATGCAGCGAATACGATGCGCAGCCGCATTATTCCATCAAGATGCTTTTTTGGGGATTTCTGGTCCGGTGACACAGTTCTGGTGATGACAACGGCGGGCGCTTCAACTTGATCTGGTTGGGTCGCGAGGGGGAGTGACCGGCTTGGGTTCTTTGCGCCTTCCGCGGACGGCGCAACAGCAGAATAGATCATGCCGCCCAAGAAAATTATCAGTGCAGGCACAAAGTATACAATTGCGCCTTCAGCAAAGGACGGCTCGGTTGGTCCGCCAGATGCATATCCATAGATAACGGTTGATATCGCCGCCGCAGGCAATGCGCCTAGCGCCAAGCTTCTAGCTCCTTTGATCGAGCTTACCCTGCCGACGAGCCAGCCGAAAAAAGTTCCTAGTACCAAGATGGGAAGGACTCCCCCTGCCCAAGCGCCAATCCAATACGCCATATGCTTCAACCCCAGCCTTGATGTCCTTCGTCTATATAAATGATTGAAAGTCCTATGTGCACGATTGGTGAATAGCTGACAGCGATTTTAGGTGTGTGACTTTAGGGTTGGTGGATCAATCGAATGTGTCTGGAAGTTCTGCATTCTGGTCAGAACTTTTTTCGTGCTTCGCTTCTTCTCCGAAGAAAGTCCAGATGCTGTAATAAGCTACACCCCTCATAAAGATGGAAAACGTGATTTTCGAGTAGTCGCTTGGCGCCACGCCATAGGCTATCTCATCCCACAGGGCGATGGTTGCGCCCAATTCTAAAATGAAGATGACAATCAGTCCCGCCCTGCCTCTTTGATGAGCAGGGGCGCGCCAAACAAATCTCAACAACCAGCCAATTCCAAGAGCTAGCAGCCAAGTGGCGAATGCGGAAACCAGAAATAAGAGGATTCCGAGGAGTAGGTTCAGAATTGTTCCCATTTCGGTATGCCTTTGCTTTTTGGTGGCAGTCTACGGATGAAAGCCGCGCATATCCTCAACCTGGTTCCATCGTGTGGCCTTGGCGCGGAGCAGGGCACTAGTGCCGCTTTTTCGGGGGCAATGGTATGCCAATGCGTCTGTTAGGGTTCATGGCTCTGGCGAACTCTTAAGCTCCTGCTCGTTTGGATTTTCGTGCTGCATGAAAGCTTCAGTCGCGTCTTCCCAGAATTTCTCTGAGTAGCCGTCAGGTGGCATAGAGGCTTGATCGCGATTTAGAATGGTATGGGAACCATACAGGTTGCATTCTGCATGTGCGATTTCAATCATGACCCCATCAAATGTATTCGTAGCTGAGAGGAATCGGAGAATTGCGCGGCGGTCTCCCATTAGCTCGAATGTCCATTCCCCGCGCCATGTTCCAGTGGTGGTCACCGAGAGTTGTGTGCCCATGACTTCAATCTCTCCCAGCGAATCGGAGACGGAAAAGGGGTTTTCTTTTCCGTCATGGAAACTGGATGTGCGCGCTTGGGCTTGGTCAACGTCGATCCATTCAAAGTCTCGGTCGGGCAGATCGAGGATAATGAGATATGCTGGGCGTTCGGCTTGCTTGACGCTGATTTCGGATTGCCACTCATAGTCGTGTTGAGAATCTGTGGGTTCGCCACGGACGACATTATAGTAGTGTTGGAAACACTCGGCTCGAAAATCTTCTGCCGAGGCGATTGGACTAAAAGCATTCCAAAACAAAAGCGATGCGGCAGCGCTTGTGAATAGCTTCCGGTTCATAACTTTCCCCCAAGCCGAAAACGGAAGTGAAACCTTAGGGAGAAGTTACGATTGAAAGCGAGAATAACCTACAGGTGGTTCCTATGTGGTTACTCAGTCATATCTTTGTGGAGGGTTGGGGCTTTTAGTGCCTTGAAAATATTGGCGCACCCAAGAGGATTTGAACCTCTGACCTCTGCCTTCGGAGGGCAGCGCTCTATCCAGCTGAGCTATGGGTGCGAGCCGAAGCCGGTGAATACGGCATGCACGGGCCGAGTGCAACGCCGGATTGCCGTTCTGGCCAAGCTTGGCGCTTGCGTACCGGAAGGATTGGGATAGGTCTGGATCAACGAGGATTTCAGGAGTGACATATGCGGAGTTTATCCACGGCAATGACTGGCGCCGCGCTCGCGCTGCTGCTCGGCGTTTCAGCCTGCGGTTCGGAAAAGAGCGCGCCAGATGCCCCTGTTCAGGACGAAGCGGCAGACCGCGCCGCTCAGCTGGAAGCTCAGAAAGCCGCCTATGCGGACGCGCTCGCGCAAGCGCAGGCATCCCGTGGGGCAGGGGAGCCCGCGCTCTGGACGCTCAGCGATGAGGATACGACGCTTCACATCTTCGGCACGGTTCATCTGTTGCGGCCGGGACTCGATTGGCGGAGTGATGCGCTGGACGCGGCTCTGACAGACGCTGACACCATCGTCTTCGAGGCAGATGTCACCAGCCAGGCCGCCGCGTCGGAGATGATGAAATTCATCTCGACCGAGGGCATGCTTGGCGGCGGGCAACAATTGTCGAACCTGCTCAGCGATCTGGAGAAAGCGGAGCTTCAAAAGGCGCTGGATCATGTCGGCCTGCCTTTGGGGGCGATTGAGCCGATGAAGCCCTGGTGGGCAGCGGTGAATCTGTCAGTGCTTCAGATCCAGAGCGAGGGATATGATCCCAACTCCGGGGTCGAAATGGTTATCGGCGCCGAGGCACGCGAAGCGGACAAGTCCTTCGAATATCTGGAAACGATTGATGAGCAACTTGGCCGGCTCGCCAACATGCCGACAGATGTTCAGGTCGATTTCCTGATCAGTTCGGCGGAATCCATCGAAGAGGGCGGCGACGTGCTGGACACGCTGGTTTCCGAATGGGTGGATGGCGATGTGAACGGGATCGGCCTTCTGATGTCCAACCCCGACATGATGGGATCGGATGAGGTCTATGACGCACTGCTCAAGGCGCGCAATGAAATCTGGGTCGGCAAGATCGAAGCGATGCTGGATGAACCGGGCACGAGCCTGATTGCCGTGGGCGCAGGTCATCTGGCCGGCGATGACAGCGTGATCAAGTTGCTTGAGGCGAAGGGCTACGAGGTGGAAGGCCCCTGAAGATCAGCTTTCGGCTGAGCGCCGCAAGGCGAGCAGGGCCTGATCCAGAATTTCCTGGCTTGCACAACAGACAATCTGGCCACCGAGCTTTGGCGGATTGCCGCGCCAATCAGTGGCGAGTCCGCCCGCGCCGCGCACAACGGGAATCAAGGCCGCGACATCCCATGCCTTCAGGCCACTTTCCGCGACAAGGTCAATTGTGCCTGCAGCGAGCCGGGCATAGGCATAGGCATCCAGACCGTAACGGCCGATGCGCGCGGTCGCGCGCAAATGCGTCCAGGCGCCTTCTTCGGCGGGTGTCAGGATGAACGGATCTGTCGTCGAGATAACAGCTTCGCGCAGATCCTTGCAGTCAGACACGCGGATCGGGGTTTGCTGGCCATCCTGTTCCAATGCCGCGCCGTCAGGCCATCCCAGATAGCGCTCATCCAGAACCGGCTGGTCAATCACGCCGATAATTGGCGTTCCGGATGCGTCACAGAGCGCGATCAGCGTGGTCCAGCTTGGCAGTCCCGCAACGAAGGCGCGGGTGCCGTCAATCGGGTCCAGCAACCAGGTAAAGCCGTTCTTTGACGGCTTTGCGGGGAATTCTTCTCCGGTGATGCCGTGGTCGGGTCTTTCCGCTTCGATCAGCGCGCGCATGGCCTCTTCGGCCGCGGTATCTGCTGCCGTGACAGGATCAAACGCGGATTGCGCCGCGCCCATCTTGTTGTCGACTGTATCCAGAGCGCGAAAATGCGGCCGGATCGCTGTCCAGGCCGCATCTGCGAGTCGCCTGGCAAAGGCGAGCTCATCTTCAAGGGAGAAGGTTTTTGTCATCGGAGCAGGGCTTGCCCCGCCCGGCGGCACCCGTCAAGCGACGCCGGAGCTGCTCGTGTCGCCTTCGAGCGCCTTGGCCAGTTCCAGCAGGCGTTTACGTGGGCGCTCACCCAGGCGGTAATAGGCGCGGACCAGTTCCAAAGTCTCTTTCTGTGAAAGAATGTCGCCTTCCATACGCTCCGCATCGTTTGCCGCGTCGGGGGCGTTGGGCGAAGGGATACCGTCGAAGAAATACTGGACAGAAACATTCATTGCCTTGGCCAGCTCAAAGAGGCGGGAAGCTGTGATGCGGTTTGCGCCACATTCGTATTTCTGGATCTGTTGGAAGCGCACGCCTACCTGACTTGCGAGGTCCTGCTGGGTCATGCCCAGAAGGCGGCGGCGGCGGCGAAGGCGCTTGCCTACGTGAAGGTCTGTTTCATCAGCCATATTCAGCTCCTAACGGATGGGACCGGTATCAGTCCCAAAACGGGATAGTTTGGCTGGAGCGACGCAAATGGTGTGCCGTTGGGCACAAATGCCCATTTTTTGGCCTGTAATCTCAAAATGCAGAGAAATCCCGATTCAGTGGTTGCGTTTTGTGCGGCGCAACATAAACCTGTCCTTGCACTCCGGTGCAGACGCCTCTGGCGTTTCCTCCCTTTGACCTTGGCCGCGCTTTCGTAGCGCGGCCCTTTTTTTTGAAAACAAGGTCTTGAGGTTGAAGTGCGTGTGTTGCCTCAGCGGGACGTGATGAGGTCGGCCACGCTCAGGATCTCGGTGACAACGTCGGACAATTTTTGCTGCAGCGGCTCAAAGCCTGCGCTCTGCGTAACCGCATCCTCATTCATATAGAGACCGCGATTGATCTCGATCTGTATCGCGTGGAAGCCGCGCTTGGGCCGGCCATAGCGACGGGTTGTATATCCACCGGCATAAGGCGCGTTGCGTGCGACGCTCAGCCCGAGCCCGCGGAACGCCCGTTCTATCCGGCTGGTCAGACGCGGATCGCAGCTTGATCCGAACCGGTCTCCAAGCACGATATCCGCCAGATTGCGTCGCCCGGGTTGTGTGCTGGGCATGGAGTGGCAATCGATCAGGAAGGCTTGACCGTGTCGCTCCTTCAGGCTGGCAAGTTCGGTGGCCAGGCACTGATGATAGACATCATGAATGCCAGCCAGGCGGGCTTCGCCCTCCGCCCGGGTGAGGAGGCGTGCATAAATGGCTTCGCCGCGGGCAGCGACCCGGGGCAGGCACCCCAGCCCTGCCTCAACTCTTGCTGTCGGCAGTCCGCAAGCGCGTGGTACGCCGTCACTGAACATGCCGGGATCCAGTTCTCTGGGATCGCGGTTCAAATCTGTGACAGTCCGCGCGTATTTTGCGGCAATCAGCAGGCCACCCTGTCCCGGAACGCTCGAGAACAACTGGTCCACGAAGGCATCTTCGGTGCGTCTGACGAGCGCAAGCGGCACGCAAAGGGCCGATTGCATGTCTTGCGGATAGAGGTTTCCGGAGTGCGGGGAGGCAAAAACAACAGGTGCACGCATTTTTTCTGGCGGCTCTAGCCGGAATGGTATGGCGTATCTTGGCAGGCCACGCGTGTTGCCTTCTGGCGTTTGCGAGGTCTGAAAATCCTCAGCCCTGTCAAGAAATTGCGGAGCATCTGTCATCCGGCGCATCGTTTCCCTGTTTGCTTGAAGGTCAAGCCTTTTCGCTGAGCTGCGCCAATATTTGAGCGGTGGATCCTGACAATATTCACGCCTGATTTACCGAACTGCGTCTTTATGCTTAGGGTTATATTGAGAAGAGGGACATTCAGCGTGACCAAGATTCTGCTGGCTGAAGATGATGATTCCATGCGCATGTTCCTGGCCGCCGCCCTGCGCCGGGCGGGACATGAGATTCAGGACTATGCCGACGGCGAAAGCGCCCTGTCCGCGCTGGAGCGTGAAGTGTTCGACCTTCTCCTCACCGATATCGTGATGCCAGGCCTTGATGGCATTGAGCTGGCGCGCCGCGGCGCTGAGCTCGATCCTGCCATGAAAATCGTCTTCATCACCGGGTTCGCCGCTGTTGCCCTGTCATCCGGTGCGCCGACGCCTGCGGGCGCCAAGGTCCTTTCCAAGCCCTTCCATCTCCGCGAAATCGTGGATGAGGTGGACAAGGTCATGGCTGCCTGATGGACCGGGGCGACTCCAACGAGACGCCCAAACTGCTGAAATCTGTGTCGCGTGATGCCGGGCGTCATTTCTTTGATGCGCCCGCCAGAATGAATCTGGATGATTGTATTCTTCGGCTGAAAGATCTCGCCGGCCTGGAGATCATTTCTCTCACGCCGTCCGAACTTGGCCACTGGCTATCTTTTCGGTTTGAGGGGCACGCCTTTTCCGCAAATGATCCATTCGGAGAGGTCTGGTTCTTTGCTGAAGATCCCGAGACGCCGGATGCGCTACTGCAGAAAATTGCACTCTGCGTGGTTACAACGACAAAGCCGTCTTGACGCCGGGCGCTGAATTATCCATTACCCCTGCTTCCGACTGGATCGGGCGGTTAGCTCAGTGGTAGAGCACTACGTTGACATCGTAGGGGTCACAAGTTCGAACCTTGTACCGCCCACCATTTTCCAAAAGCTGTGAAACAAATTCCTGTCCGCTGCGTAGGTTGCGAAAACAGCGGGTTTTCTCATGCTTGATTCCGACTGGCCTCAGTCAGACATGTTTATCGTTTACTACAAGGGCGGCGACGTGCTGGAGGCGGAAAACGTCTCTCATTCGGCGCGCAAGCTGGAGGATCGTCTGTTTCTGGTGTCCACGCCGGAAACCCAGTCAAAGCTCTATCACCACGTTAAACGGCTGGCTCAGCCGGATGCGCTGTTCGTCGGGCGGTTGGCAGCCTTGCCCAAGTTCAAGGGCATGAAAGCCGGTACCACGAAATGGGTCGGAAGCCTGATGAGCGCCTGAGCGAGACCTCTAGGCCTCAAACGGGTCTTTCATCAGGATCACGTCTTCGCGCTCTGGCGAGGTGGAGACGAGGGCGCAGGGCTTTCCGACAAGTTCTTCTAGACGGCGAACATATTTCACCGCTTCGGCCGGCAGATCGGCCCAGGAGCGTGCGCCCTTGGTCGAATCTTTCCAGCCGGGCATGGTTTCATAGATCGGTTCGACAGCGGCCTGGTCGGTGAGGCCAGCAGGATAGTAATCGATTTCCTTGCCGTTCAGCTTGTAGGCGACGCAGACCTTGATCTCGTCAAACCCGTCCAGCACGTCCAGCTTGGTCAGGGCGAGGCCGTTGACGCCGGAGGTGGCGCAAGCCTGACGGACCATGACGCTGTCAAACCAGCCGCAACGACGCGCACGGCCCGTGTTCACGCCAACTTCGCGGCCGATCGTGCCGAGGCGTTCGCCAATCTCATTGTCTTGTTCTGTGGGGAAGGGGCCCGCGCCGACGCGGGTGGTGTAGGCCTTTGCGAGGCCGAGAACGTAGGAGATTGCGCCGGGGCCGACGCCCGATCCGGCAGATGCGTTTCCGGCGACCACGTTTGAAGAGGTCACAAAGGGATAGGTGCCGTGGTCAACGTCCAGCATCACGCCTTGAGCGCCTTCGAACAGGATTCGCTTTCCAGCGCGGACTTCCTCATCCAGCAGTTTCCAGACCGGCTGTGCGTAGGACAGGACCTTGTCAGCAATTTTCAGCAATTCAGCCTTCAGCGCCGGGCCGTCTGGCTCTGGCAGGCCAACACCGGCGCGCAGTGGGCGGTGGTGGGCGAGCAGGCGCTCGATCTTCAGGTCCAGTGCGGCCGGATCTGCCAGATCTGCGACGCGAATGGCGCGGCGGCCAACGCGGTCTTCATAGGCCGGGCCGATGCCGCGCTTTGTCGTGCCGATCTGGCCAGCGCCGAGCGCGCCTTCACGGGCAGCGTCGATGTCCTTGTGCCAGGGCAGGATAAGGGAGGCATTGTCAGACAGGATCAGGGTTTCCGGCGTCACATCAACGCCTTGCGCGCGGATGCCGTCGATCTCTTCCAGCATGTGCCACGGATCAACCACGACGCCATTGCCAATGACGGAGAGTTTGCCGCCGCGCACGAGGCCGGAGGGCAGCAGCGCCAGCTTGAACGTCTTGCCGTCAATGACCAGCGTGTGGCCGGCATTGTGGCCGCCCTGAAAGCGCACCACGACATCGGCGCGGCTGGATAGCCAATCGACGATTTTGCCCTTGCCTTCGTCGCCCCACTGGGCCCCGACAACCACTACTCCGGCCATGATTCCTGCTCCTGAAAGTCCGCCGGGACTTGGGCAGGATTTGAGCGGCAATTGCAAGGGGAAGAGTGAAATACCTTTGTCGCAGGTGGGAGCGGATTCTCCTGTGACCGGAGACGCGGTGTGCGTTCCGGCAGGGTGGGCGCATTGTCGGCTGGCTCAGCCGGAATCAGTCCAGGCCGATATCAGCCTTGCGTTCAGCAGACCGGGAAGGGCGGTCGAGAGTGCGCCAAGCTCGGCGTTGAGGCGAAACGCATTCGGCGCAGGACCCGCCACCGGGCTGGGGCGGCCCTTTGCCTTGAGGCGCTGGAAGCTGCGGGCGAGACGTTTGGCGGCAGCTTCAGGAGATTTCAGGAGGCGATGAAGCGCCCGGACGCGGGCGAGCAATCTGGCCGTGGAGACCGGGCCGGCACGCGCACAACCATTGCGTGCAATTTCTGGAAACGGATCTTATAGGTTGAGTTGTTGTGAGGCTGGCAGGAGGGTGAGATGATATTCCACCGCGCCGGGAAATATGACTATCTCCACGCCGTCCGGCAAATCTGGCGAGGGCGCGCGTTGTTTCGGCGGTGCAAAGACAACATGCAGGCCGAGCGCCATCATGGCGATGAAGGAGGAATCCTTGCTCATGCCACCAAGTGTGGAAGCAGGACGTCTCAGACGGATAAGGCGCGGAACTGCGTGCTGGGATCTGCCCGGTTATGCGATGCCTGAAAGGCCTGCTTCGGCGAGTTCCAGCTGCATGAACTCCCGCCATCTGGCGCCGACCCGCAACATGTCCGCCGTCTTTGCATGGAGGATTGCGGGCGAGAGGTCGAGCGGGGTGTCGCGCTGGGCCGCTACGCGATGATCCCAGAAGGGATGGAAGATTGCCATGTCGCGGCACGTGGACCATGCCCTGATCAGGTGCGTACCATCATCCTGCGGTGCCAGGTCCGGCAGGTCTTCATGATGGGCTGGCGGTACGGCGGCGGTCGCTGTGTTTCCGGGGATTTTGCCAGCGATGGCGCCGCCGAGGCCACGGCCAGTGAAGCCGGCATGGTCGAGCCCAGCAGATTTCAGGCCGAGCTGAATGTAGGTGGCGAGCGTGTCCAGGCTGATCGTTCCACCTTCAGGCAGATCGAATGAGCCGCCATGATGGGGCAGGTCAATCACCCAAACCGGGCGGTCCTTTGCCAGCTCCGCGGCCTGCCCCAGCATTTGCCCGCCGGATTGCCCCGCAGCATGCAGCAGGACCAGGGGCGTCTGACTGCCACCGCCAAGGCGGTAGGCGTGAAGCTGGCCGAAATTCGTACACAGATAGGTTCGGCGGAGATCTGTCGACGGGTCAGGTTTGACCAGCGAACCTGCGTTCGTAGACGGAAGGGCCTGCGTCGCGATCTGTTGTTTCAGGGCGTCTGCCTGAACACCGTAGCGCGCATCAAGACCAGCGCCAGCATGATGGACCGTGATGCACTCAGGCAGGCCCATGTTTATGAGGTCATCCGCAATGTTCTTTACCGGGCTTCCTTGCCAGCGGGTCATGATGGAGGGGACATTCAGCCCATCAAGATGCGCTCGCTTCTCGGAGTGGAGCGCAGCCTTGTACGCTTTGGCGTAATCTTTCCCCGCGAGCAGGTATCGCAGGAATATCGCATGCGTCATGTCAGCCGGCGCAAGGTCCAGCCCCAGGCGTTCGGCCGGATCATCCGAGTTCCACGGGAAAGAGAAGAACAATTGGCGACACATGTCCCAATAGGTCAGCAGGTGGCCGCCATCCCGGCGCGGCGTAACATCCGCGAAATAGCCATTGTCGATCAGGCGCGTCGCCATTTCATCGGAGATGTGGCCGTTGGAATCCAGCATCACGAATCTGGCGCGATCCGGATAGAGCTTGCCGAGTTCTGCCGCAAACTGCGCACCTGTGGCGGCGCCGTAGACAAAGTATCTGTCAAAGCCGAGCGCCGTCATCACGTCATTGAGCACGACGGCGTAGTCGGAAACCGTGGGCGTTTCCAGCGCGATCGCATCCGACCAGCCATAGCCGGGCGTATCCATCGCGATACAGGTGCAGAGCGGGGAGAAGGCGTTGAGGGCGGCGCCCATCGCCCCGGAATGCTGCGGCGAAGGGTGCAGGACGAGCAAGGGCGGGCCGGAGCCTTCGGCGCGGAAGTGAATCTGGCGCCCATTGGGCAGGGTTACATATCCACAATTCGCCATTCACGCGTCTCCGATCTCGCTCGAACTCATATTGTTATATGAATATATCAATTGAGCAGGAATGGCGACACGGAATTTTGGCGGGCTTTATGTACGGCGATGCCCGTGATTGGGGCCCAGTGACCGGGGCCCTTATGGCACCAGCTCATAATCCTCCAGCTTCACCTCCGCGACGGCGTCGGCGTAGGCGCGGGTGTGGCCGGACCAGTTCTGGGTGATCTTGCCGGTGCCGGTCTTGTACCAGCTGTTGCAGGCCGGGTCGGCCCAGACCGTCTTGCCGAGCTTTTCCTGAAGGTCAGCATTGTAGGCGGCCTGTGCGGCTTCGGTCGGCACAAGCGCGGCGGCGCCTTTTTCGTCGAGCGCCTGCAGCGCCTTGAGCGTGTATTCCACCTGGCGCTCCAGCATGAAGGTGATGGAGTTGTGGCCGAGATTGGTGTTCGGGCCGTAGAGGACAAAGAAGTTCGGGAAGCCCGTCACGGTGATGCCGAGATAGGCTTCGGGGCCGTCTTCCCAGGCGTCGGTGATCGACTGGCCATCGCGGCCGATGACATCGACCGACCAGCGCCAGCCTGTGGTTTCGAATCCGGTGGCGAACGCCAGCACGTCGTATTTGTAGGTCTTTCCGTCCACGGTTTTGATGCCGTCCGGCACAATCTCTGCGATGTGATCCGTGATCAGGTCGACATTCGACTGCATCAGTGTGGTGAAGTAGTCGTCCGAGATCAGGATGCGGCGGCAGCCGACAGGATAGTCCGGCGTCAGTTTCTTGCGCATCTCTTCATCCGGCACTTGCTCGTGCAGATGATCCGTGGCGAGGCGCGTAAAGTGCGCCCGGCCCTCCGGTGTCCATTCAAAGGCCTGCCAGAAGAAATAGTCCGCATTCTCATAGATCAGCTTGCGGTTCATTTCTGCGAATTCCATCGCCTTGTCCGGAATGGTGAACATCAGCGCCATCTCCTCTGGCGAGATGAAGCGGTCATTGCGTGGGATGACCCAGTTGGGCGAGCGCTGGAAGACCCCGACATTGGCGCAGGTTTTCGCGACTTCGGGGATAATCTGCACGGCGCTGGCGGCCGAGCCGATAATGCCGATCCGCTTGTCATCAAGTTCAACCGAATGATCCCATTCGGCAGAATGCATGATGGCGCCCTTGAAACTGTCCTTGCCGGGAATATCCGGCCAGAAGGGGCGGTTCAACTGGCCCAGCGCGCCGATCACCGCGTCAGCGGTCAGCGTTTCACCCTTGGAGGTGGTGATGGTCCACATCTTCGTCGCTTCATCCCAGACAGCCTTTTCTGCGGCTTCATTCAGGCGGAGGTTCGGGCGCAGCTGGTAGCGGTCCGTGATCTCTTCGGCATAGGCCTGGATTTCAGGCTGTTGTGGATACACGCGGGTCCAGTTCATCGACTGGGCGAATGAGAGCTGGTAGGCGGCCACAGGCACGTCGCAGGCGCAGCCCGGATAGGTGTTTTGAGCCCAAGTGCCGCCGACACGGCCCGCCTGTTCCAGTATTGTGAAGTCGTAGCCGGCTTCCTGCAGCTTGATGGCGGCGGTCAGCCCACCAAGGCCAGCGCCGATAATGACAATGTGCTTGTCCGGCATGCGTGTTTCCTCCCATTATTTTTATGGGAGGAAGAGTGTCACGACGCCTGCGTTTCACAAGGGGTTCCGCAGCGGGAGGGCTTAATTCCCGAATGCGTAGGTGGCGCGCAGCCCGATATTGTCGATGCCCTGATTGCGGCCATTGCCGAGGATCTGACCGTGGCTGAGGTGCTCGTAGAGCAGCTCCGCCCCCCAGGTCTCGTTGATCTCGTAATGAAGGCCGAATGTCGTGCGGAACAAATCCCGCGAGCCGAACAGGACGTGTTCCTCGGTGAACGCGTCGCCGCGCGGGTCGCCTTGAGGGAAGGGGCTGGCCAGTTCGCCATCATGGATGACATAGCCGACGCTCGGCTCGAAGGTCCATTTGTCGGCAAAATCGAACGACCAGTGCAGGCCGAACCCGCCGAAGCTCGTGTCGCCCTGCGTGTTCAGGCTGCCCATCACATAGGGCTTCGGGCTCCAGATCAGGTCGAGAAAGTCAGGAGAGGCGAAGAGGAGCTCGGCGCTGATGTTCTGGCCGGGCTCCTTGTTCGCATTGTCGCAATCGAGGATGCAGATATTCTCCTGCATGACGCCGAAACGCGCTTCACTGAGAATGTCGGCGCTAGCGGCACCTGAAGCAAGAATGGACGAGCAAAGCAGGAGCGAGACGGCGCGTTTCATATGTTAACCCTATGTAATTTTCCCCAATGAAGGGAGCGAACGCCGCGCCGTCAACTCCGTTCCGTCAGGCTGCGCCGCGAACCCAGCGCAGGGTGGCATTTGCGACACGCTCGCCAAACAGCTCGGCTGTCTTCAGGTCTGAGGCGTCGGGGCCTTCCTCAGCGGACAGGTCAGTCATCGCCTGGGTTGCAAGTCCGTTATAGAAGCCGGCACGGTTCAGGGCGCCGGCGAAGTCGTGTCCGGAGGCGTTGAATCCTGATTTCAAACCGAAATTCACCCAGACCATGCCATGCTGGGCGGCGATGGTGGAGAATTGGTTCAGCGTGCTGGATTTGTCACCTGCGAGCGAACCGGAATTGGTGAAACCAGCAGCAATCTTGTCTTTCCAGGCGTCGGTGAACCATGCCTTGGAAGTGGCATCGAGGAATTGTTTCATCTGGGCAGAGGCCGAGCCCATATAGGTCGGCGCACCGAAAATGATGCCATCTGCGGCGTTCAGCTCATTCCAGGGGCCTGATTCGGGGGAGGCGAGATCTTCGGCTTTGTAGAGCGTGACCTCCGCACCGGTGCTGGCAGCGCCTTTCCGGACGTGTTCGGCGACCTTGGCTGTATGGCCGTAGCCTGAATGATAAACGATGGCGATCTTGGCCATTTGAGAACTCCTTTGCGTGTTGAAAGGAGCAAATAGGGCGGGCCGATCCGCCGATCAGCCCGCCCTTGAAGCATAGTATCTATGCGCTGCGCGTATGAAACGCGCCGCTCTGGCTTAGAATGTCAGCGCTTTCGCATAACGAACTTGCGGCAGCGCATCGAGCTTCTCGATCATGTCGGTTGGCGGAACAGCGTCTACTCCGACCAGTGCGATCGCTTCTTCTCCAGCAGCTGTGCGGCCGAGATGGAAAGTGGCGATGTTGATGTTGGCTTCGCCCAGCATCTGGCCCAGCGCACCGATGAAGCCCGGCGTGTCCAGATTGTTGATGTAGAGCATGACAGGCGAGAAGTCGCCTTCCAGCGCCATGCCCTTCACTTCGACGATGCGCGGCTGTCCGGCGATGATCGTGCCGGCCAGTGTCCGCCAGCCGCCTTCGGGGGCGTTCTTGGTCGCTTTGGTTTTCACCTTGATGCGGATCAAGCTGTCATAGACCGGGCTGTCCTCAGTCTTCGTCTCGGTCAGCTTGACGCCGCTGTCGGCCAGTATGGCCGGGGCGGAGACCATGTTCACATCGCCGCGGGAGGCGCGCAGCAGACCTGCGAGCAGGGCGGCCGTCAGCGGCTTGCGGTTCAGGTCAGCCACTTCGCCTTCATACTCGATGACGACTTCGTCATAGCCGAAGTCAGAGATCTGACCGGCGAAGCTGCCAATTTTTTCGGCCAGCGTTGCGAACGGCTTGATGCGCGGGGCTTCTTCAGCGGTGATGGACGGCATGTTCAGCGCATTCGTGACCGCGCCGGAAAGCAGATAGTCGGCCATTTGCTCCGCCACCTGAAGGGCGACGTTTTCCTGTGCTTCAGTCGTCGCCGCGCCAAGGTGCGGCGTAGCAATGAAGTTTGGCGTGCCGAACAGGGCGTGCTCTTTCGCCGGTTCCTCGGCGAATACGTCGAAGGCTGCAGCAGAAATATGGCCGCTTTCCAGCAAGTCTTTCACCGCGAGTTCGTCGACCAGGCCACCCCGGGCACAGTTGACGAGGATGACGCCCTTCTTGGTTTTCTCAAGCGCCTCTCGGGACAGGACATTACGGGTTTGATCTGTAAGCGGAACGTGCAGCGTGATGACATCTGCGCGGGCGAGCAATTCTTCAAGCTCGACTTTCTCAACGCCCAGTTCAACGGCGCGCTCTTCCGTCAGGAACGGGTCATATGCGGCCACTTTCATCTTCAGGCCAATGGCGCGCTCCGCAACGCGGCTGCCGATATTGCCGCAACCGATCAGGCCGAGCGTCTTGTAGGAAACTTCCGTTCCCATGAAGTCTTTCTTCGGCCATTCGCCAGCTTGTGTGCGGGCATTGGCGGCCGGGATCTGGCGGGCCGCAGCAAACATCATGGCGATGGCGTGTTCTGCCGTCGTGATGGCGTTGCCGAATGGCGTGTTCATGACCACCACGCCTTTGGCGGTGGCGGCTTTGATGTCGATATTGTCGACACCAATTCCGGCGCGGCCAATGACTTTCAGATTGTCAGCGGCGGCAATGACATCTGCATCCGGTTTACAGGCAGAACGAACGGCAAGGCCGTCATATTGTGGAATGATCTCGATCAGCTCTTCTTTTGAAAGGCCAACCTTGATGTCGGTTTCGATTCCGCGCGCCTTGAAAATATCGACGGCGGCGGGGCTGAGTTTGTCAGCGATCAGGACTTTGGTCATGTGTCTGTCTCTTCATGAGCATTGAGGGCTGCGTCCCCCATCCTCAGCAGGGCCGAGGATGAGAGAGGGCAGGAAAAGCAAGTCTGGACGTGGCCTTACAGTGCCGCGACTTCTTGAGCGAAGGCCCAGTCGAGCCACGGTGTCAGCTTGGCGACGTCGGATGGCTCAACAGAGCCGCCACACCAGATGCGCAGTCCCGGAGGGGCCTTGGCGTAACCGGCAGCGTCATAGCATGCGTTCTCAGCTTCGAGCCGTTTCATCATCGCCTTGACGAAGGCACGCTGGCCCGCTTCGTCCAGACCGGCAACGCGCGAATCCGTGATTGTCAGTGTAACGCCTGTGTTCGAACGAAGATCCGCATCAGGACAGAGGAAATCGATCCAGTCGGTTTTCGCGACCCAGTCCGTCAGATGGGCAAGGCTCTCATCGGAGCGAGCCTTCATGCCCGTCCAGCCACCAAGGCTCTCGCACCAGTCGAGCGCCTGAAGATAGTCTTCCACGCATAGCATGGAGGGCGTGTTGATTGTTGCGCCCTGGAACAGGTCTTCGTTCAGCTTTCCGCCCTTGGTCATGCGGAAGATTTTCGGCAGCGGACGGTCTGGCGTGTAGGTTTCCAGACGGCGGACGGCATTCGGTGACAGGATCAACATCCCGTGAGCTGCTTCACCGCCCAGACATTTCTGCCAGGAATAGGTGATGACATCGAGCTTTTCCCATTCGATGTCCTGTGCAAAGGCAGCAGAGGTCGCGTCGCAGATCACGACACGGTCCGGGTTTGGCTTGATCCAGTCGGCATTGCGCACGCGCACGCCGGACGTGGTGCCGTTCCATGTGAAGATGATGTCGGCATCGTCGCGTGCCTTTTCGAAAGGCGGCAGCTCGCCGTAATCGCCGACATAGGTGTTGCAGTCAGCAAGCTTCAATTGCTTGGTCGCGTCGGTAACCCAGTCCTGGCCAAAACTTTCCCACGCGAACACGTCCACAGGCTTTGCGCCCAGCATGGACCACATGCACATCTCGACCGCGCCCGTATCGGACGCCGGCACGATGGCCACGCGATAATCATCCGGAATGCCCAGAATGCTTTTCGTGCGATCGATCGCGGCTTTCAGCTTCTTCTTCGCATCGGCAGAGCGGTGCGAACGGCCCAAGGCGGCGGTTTCAAGATTTTGAAGGGAAAATCCGGGACGCTTTGCGGTCGGTCCGGAAGAAAAATGCGGGCATGCTGGCAGCACGCCGGGTTTGGCGACATCGGTCATCTGTTTTACTCCTATCCTCACAGATAGGCTGAGCGCCGTTGGGGGCGCCTGGCCCGCCGCGTCTGTCTCACATTTCCTTGGCGGGCGCAAATGACAATATTGCGTCGTGTGCAGGTCGGTGGTTCAGTAGAGCGCATGACCCTGACCATTCAGCCATTGTCGGGCACTCTCGGCGCCGAAATCTTCGGGGCAGACCTTCTCAGCGGCCTGTCGAATGCCGAGTTCGATGAGATCCATCAGGCATTTCTCGATCACAAGGTGATCGTTTTGCGCGGCCAGAACGGGCTGACGCCGGACCAGCAGAAGGATTTCGCGCGGCGGTTCGGCACGCTGAATATACACCCATATGTGAAGGGCATGGACGGCCATCCGGAGCTGCTGGAAATCATCAAGGAACCGGACGAGAAAACCAATTTTGGCGGCGGCTGGCATTCCGACATGAGCTTTCTGGAGGAGCCGGCCCTAGGGTCTGTGCTGCACGCCATCGAAGTGCCGCCCTATGGTGGGGACACGCTGTTTGCCGACCAGCAGGCGGCTTATGATCGCCTGTCAGATGGGCTCAAGGCGACGCTGGAGGGCATGACGGCGATCCATACGGCCAGCAAGGAATACGGCGCCGATGGGTATTCGGCGGCGGTGCGCCAGTCGATGGACGCGAAATCAGCGCCCGATGCGCCGGAATTCGAACATCCCGTGATCCGCACCCATCCGCAGACGGGCCGCAAGGGCCTGTTTATCAATCCTGCCTTCACGCTGCGCTTTGCGGGCTGGAGCCGGAAGGAAAGCCGGCCGCTGCTGACCTATCTGTTCGACCTGTCCCGCGAGGAGCGCAATACATGCCGCGTGCGCTGGCAGGCGGGGGATGTGACCATGTGGGACAATCGCTGTGTCTGGCACTACGCTTTGAATGATTATCACGGCTATCGACGCCACATGCGCCGCGCCACGATCAATGGCGACCGACCCCGCTAATCGAGGTTGCTGAGCACGCCCCAGGCGATCAGGGCCTGACCGCCATAATAGAGAAACCAGAGTGCGATGGAGGGCAGGGCGCGTTTCGGCGCATCTGCTGGCCTGACAAACAATTGAAACGACAGGATCACATCTGACGCGATGAACATGAGCGCACCCAGCAGGACGGGAAGATAGGCGGGGTCTAGCCGAAGCGCTGCTGCGCCCATCATCAGGATGATCGCGCCATATCCGATGACCGGGAAACGCATGTCTTTCGTTACCCATGGCGCGAGCCAGCGGATAAAAACGACGCCGCAGGCGATAAGGCCAATCTGTGCGGCGAGGATCAAGAGCGTCCGATCAGCCTGTGGCAGGGCCCAGAACAGCGCAATATAGGCAATATGCGCCGCGAAGAAGGCGCCCATGCCGGGCAGCAGGAATTTGTCGTTCTCATCAGCCTCAAGGAAGAAATCGCCAAGCGCGCTCAGAGCCAGCCCAGCCACCAGCAGGACCGGGCCGCCAAGCAAATATGCCCACAGCGCGAGCAGGGCGGTGGAGCCGGTTTTCACAATCAGTTTGAGCAGGCTGTGCGGACGCCAGCAGAATGCAACGCCGTACAGGGCGCCGAGAGCGATCGATGCGAGCAGGACGCCGGTTGAGAGTGTCACTGGATCAGTCTTCGCGTCTGACTGGTTCGGGCATGCGCAGCAGGCGGCGCGCCATTCCGCGATGTACGTCCTTCACATGCATGCCCACAATGCCGAGCGCTGTGGCGAGCACGGTTGCGTCGTCCGTAAAGCCAAGCCCAGCCAGGAAATCCGGCATCAGATCGATTGGCATCACGAAATAGGCCGCCGCTGCAAACAGAACGCCTTTTGCCTTGAGTGGCGTGTCCGGATCGCGCGCCGCGAAATAGGCTGCCGCTAGGTCATCCGCAAACGGTATCTTTCCGGCGACTTTCAGCAATTTCGGCACGAGGCCTTTCGCGCCGCGCTCCATACGCTCCACCGATTGCGGCGTGAACCGGCCATCGGCGTCCTGCACCATGTTTATTATTTCCGCTGCGTCAGACATTGCGAACTCCTGTCAGCACTATAGACCAATAGTGTATCAACAAAAACAAGGGAGGGCAGCAGCCCATGGAACTGAACTCTAACATCTCTGCAGTCATCACCGGCGGTGCGTCTGGTCTCGGCGCAGCGACAGCCCGCAAACTGGCCGCACAAGGCGTCAAAGTTGCCCTGTTCGACCTGAACGAAGAAAAAGGTGAAGCTCTCGCCAGCGAGCTTGGCGGCGTTTTCTGCAAAGTGAACGTCACCGATGAGGCGTCTGTTGATGCCGGCTTTGAAAAGGCTCGCGCGGCAAACGGCCAGGAGCGTATCCTTGTGAACTGCGCCGGCACCGGCAACGCGATCAAGACCGCCAGCCGCAACAAGGAAACCGGCGAGATCAAGCATTTCCCGCTCGATAAGTTTGACCTGATTATCCAGATCAATCTGGTGGGTACCTTCCGTTGCATCGCCAAATCTGCCGCTGGCATGATGTCGCTGGACCCGATTGACGGGGAGCGCGGTGCGATTGTGAACACCGCATCTGTCGCGGCTGAAGACGGACAGATGGGGCAGGCTGCCTACTCTGCCTCCAAGGGCGGCGTGGTTGGCATGACGCTGCCGATCGCACGTGACCTGTCGCGTGAACTGATCCGTGTGAACACGATCCTGCCGGGCATCTTCGACACGCCGCTCATGCAGGGCGCACCGGACAATGTGAAACAGGCGCTGGCCGCTTCCGTGCCGAACCCGGCCCGTCTTGGTAATCCGGACGAGTATGCCTCGCTCGCCTGCGAAATGATCAAGAACGGCTACTTCAACGGTGAAGACGTCCGCCTCGACGGCGCGATCCGCATGTCGCCGCGCTGATCGGCCAAAGCCCTTCAGGAACGCTTCAAGGCCCGCTCCCGAAAAGGGGCGGGCCTTTTTAATGGAAGCGGGCCGCGAGGAAGACAGGGAGCCCGGCTCCCGGTCGTCCCCGTTACTGTCCCTTGCGTTGTTTCACGCCTTCCTCATCAGCAATCGCACGATCTTCTTCGTCGAAGATGATTTCTGCTTCTTCTCCCTTGCCATAGGCCCGCGACTTCTTCGCGAGCGCAGACATGGACTCTCTCATCGAGCCCTGTCCAACGGCCATGGTCTTGGATGCAGATACGCCGACGGCCTCTGCATCATCGAACCGGGCGAATTCTGCGCCCAGGAAAACGACTTCCCAACCCTTGGCCTCGGCGCGATCGAGCGCAGCTTTTGCGCCATCCCTGGTCAGTTCACGGGAAGAATTCTCAAGGCCATCGGTCATGATTACGATCACGGCCTTTTCAGGATTGTCTGCCTCGGCGCGGGAGACGATGCGTCCGATGGCATCGAACAGGGGGGTCATGCCGCGTGGATTGGCTTCGTCGTTTGTGACGTTTGTCCAGTTTTCTGCCGTCACCTTGTCGCGCAGCACGTCAAACTGCATGCCATCCTGATAGTCAAATATGGCGAGCGTGACATCTGTCTTGATGTCATCGCCTTCGATCTCTCCCTCGTCGGCTTCGCCAACGCTGGCGGCGTAGGCGTTTACAGAAGTGAGCGCTTCATCCCAGATGCTGCTCATGGAGCCGGTTCGGTCCAGCAGGATGTAGGAATGCACCGCCCCCGGATCATCTTCGGGTTCCGGTGCGGGTATCTTGGCGGAAGCCTGTCCCATCAAGGAGATGGCGGCTGCGCCAGCGGCGAGCGTGGTGATGAGCTTTTTCATGCGTGCGTCCCTTCCCAGTAATCAACGATCTGGCCACCCGGCCTGATGTAGATCAATGTCTGGGCGAAATCAGGCACACATGTGGCATTAACGCGTTGTTAGGAAGGTAATCGGGTGCGAATGATGGTCCGCACCCGGTTAATATGACTGACTGTTCATTTTCAGCAGCCAGCGTCTCCCGATGTTGATAGGATTGATCAGGCGAATTGTGGCGCGATCTTCAGATTTCGCACCCAGCCGATCTTTTCCATCGCGAGCAGGATGGTGCCGTTATAATCGACAATCCGGTTCCACAGGCCGCGGCGCGGGCGGTGCAGCGCACTGACCGGCTGGTCGTGGTGATGATCGTGGAAGGCTTCCCCGCCGGTGAGCAACCCGATGACGTGATCAGCCCAGAGCGGAGTCTTCAGGTGGCCGAGCACATTGATGCCATAAACGGTGGCGTGGAACTGAATGGCGCGACCGATCACGACCGAGGCGTGGATCAGCGCGGTCAGCAGGAGCGAGCCACCGGCGGCCCATACGACGAGATAGATCGCCGCCGGGATGACGAGGTGCACCACCAGGCTGATCTCATTATAGAAGCGGTCCATCCAGACGACGGCTGGCTGGTTCTTCAACCACATGGCCAGCGGGCGCTGTGTGTCCTTCTTGTCGCGCCACAGGATCCAGCCAACCCACGCCCAGCGCTTGGACTCGAAGGGGTTGTGCGGGTCGCCCGGCTTGTCGGAGAAGCGGTGATGCTGCGAGTGATAATTCACCCAATCCTTCACATTGCCCTGCATGGCGATCACGAGATTGATCATGGTGACAATCTGGCCCGGCATGGCCAGTTCGCCGGCCCGGTGCTGCAGGATGCGGTGAAGCGGCCCGATGCCAGCATTACAGACAAAGATCGACGCGCCGATTACGGCAACGGCCAACGGAATGTACCACCAATGGAAGGTCAGCTGGGTCAGGGCGAGGCCCAGCACGATCATGGTGATGAACAGGGCCAGGCCAAGCGCGGGATAACCGAAGGCCGAGAAAAAGCTCGCATAATTGAAATTTTTCCATGTCTTTGGAATGGCGAGCGAGCGGGGCAGCGTCATTGAGTTCCTCCAGTGAACCCGCCTGAGGCGGGCCGTGTTTTATAGAAGTGTCCGGCAATGCGGATTGCTAAAGACTTAAGGTGAGGGGGCCACCCTCGTAAAGGTGTAACAACATCGCTGGCGCAAACGTTATCGATACGTGTGGTGTGGGGGTGACGAACCGGCCTCGGATTGGCTAGAACACGTGGGGAACATGTGCCGGGAACCTGTAGGAGGCGCTGCATGGCGGACGATCGTCGCCAATTTGACTTGCAACGGCTCCGGGAACTCGGGCTCGATCTTGATTCCAGTCAGGATGAGGCAGAGGTAAAAAGCACATGCCGCCTGACGCAGGATTGCATCGAGGCAGGAGACAACAGCCTGACTCTTAACCAGGTCAGTGAGCAATTCAGTTGCAGCAATTGTGGCGCGTCGGGTTCGTTCCGGGAATTGGTTCGCGCGCTTGAGACGGGAGAGCCTGCTTCTTCGCCCGTGGTTCGGGACATTGTTGATACAGATTATTCTGTCGCCCCTATCCGCGCCACCCGCGCAGTCGTGAAGACCGAGCCCAGAGTGGTTCATTTGGGGGAGGGGCAGCGTGTCCGATCACAGGGCGAGCTACGGCGAGAGGCCAAAGCGGCGCGCAAGACAGCGCGGCAAGGGCGCCACACCGGCGAGAAGATCATCATCACTTTACTGGCGCTTGTGTTTCTTGGCGCTGGTCTGGCTGCGGCTGGGCTGTCGGGCTTTGCGAACTATCAGGCCTTTTCCAGCTCGGTCGCCGACCCATTGCAGTCTGGCGTCTGGGGCTGGACCGGTGTGATTGCCGCGGTCATCTCCTTTGGCGGATTTACCTTCTTCTATTGGCACTCTGCCAATGGCCGGATGAAGGAAGGCATTCGTGCCCTTCTGTTCGCCCTGGCGGGGGGCGGCACGTCCATCGTCGGCACGCAAATGTATATTGCTGCCAATAATCGCGCAGCCGAAGCCGAATTGGTACAGGCTGGATCAAATCGGGACGTGCTGGAAATGCAGATCACCGATTGGCGGCGACAATTGGAGGGGATTCCCCCTGAGACGCGCTCGGTTGAGGGGCTGGAGGCATATCTGGCGGAAGTTGAACGCGTGGGGCGTACGCATCAGAAACCCTATCGTGATGCGCAGAACGAACTTGGCCTTGCCCGTCGCCGCGATGACCTGCAGGCGCGGATTGATGCAGCCAATGCAGAATTGCTTGGCACAGGCAGCGGCGACATCCTTGTTCAGGCCCAAACGCGCACCTCCATTCCGGGCTGGTTCTTCGCATTGATGCTGGAGCTTTTTTCCAGTCAGGGCACGTCAATCGGGCTGGTTGCCCTGCTGATACTGTACGGGCGCAACCACGTTAACGCGGCAGCTGATAGCGTTAACTCATAATCGCAACAAAAATTCGAACGATTTTGGATCTGATGCATAGAGTCGGTGAAGCAACGCTCTGGTGCTTCTCCATCTGAACTAAGTCGGCACAGAATGTGCCGGCTTTTTTCGTGCTTCCTGCAATATTTACTACAATTCTGGCCCGCGTCTTGCGGATGCTCTCCTGTCCAGCTGAATGACTGACAAGCGGCGGAGTATTCCGGAGGGGTACTGTCACCGCGCGACCAGCCATCGACGCTGAAAGAGTCTGGTTACCTTATGCTCCATAATGCGGGCAGAGAGTTGTTGTATGAATCTGTTCTTCCGGTTCCTCCGCATATTCCTACCGGCGTTCTTCACGAAGAAGCGCACTGGGCTGATGGATGTGCACACGATCCGGTCTTCGGTCTGGATCGGGGACCAGGATCCGCTCGGTCACATGACCAATTCGCGCTATTCGTCTTTCACTGATCTTGGCACAATGAACTATATGGGCCGGACCGGTGCGCTGATGACGTATCGAAAGCGAGGCTGGAGCCCGATCGTCCAGCATGAATCCATCACATTCTATCGAATGATGAAGTTTCCGCAGAAATTCGAACTGACAACGCAACTCGTCGGGTGGGAGGATTGCTATATCTGCTTCCGTCACCGGTTTCACAGCAAGGGAAAGCTGATTGCGGAAAGTCGCATGGTGGCGCGCCTTGTCGGTCGGCGGCGACAAAAAGTGACAACGGATATGGCGCTGGAGGCGATGGGGCTGGACCTGACGAGCCCGCCGCTCAGCCAGCGTTATCTTGATGCGATTGCAGATTTGCAGGCCAAAGACCGCGAGCGGGACGCAGAACAAGCTTCCAAGCAGGACTAACGGTCAAATTCGAACGCATGTGGCAGAAGGTCTGCCATCTTCCATTCCTTGAGTATGGCTCCGTCGGCCGATACCGCGGATACGACACAATCAGATGTGCACAATTCAGCGATACGCTGACGACAGCCGCCGCATGGTGACAGATCACCATCTCCGCCAACGATCAGCACATGCGAACAGGTCTTTCCACCAGCTGCGATCATCGCACCCAGCGCCACCGCCTCGGCGCAGGTGCCGAGCGGATAGGCAGCATTCTCCATGTTGCATCCCGCAAAAATCCGTCCCTGATCATCCAGTACGGCTGCACCGACCTTGAACCGGGAATAAGGCGCATGCGCGTTCTCGCGTGCCGCAATAGCCGCCGATTTCATTCTGTCTTTCAGGGGGATTTGAGCGTCAGTCACGGAACAATCCTCTGGCCAAGGGCAGGCTTCATGCTTAGGCATTGTCGTCTGTTTTGTCACTCGATAGCCTGTGTTGCGGAGCCTGATGTCCACTCTTCCCCTGATAATTGACTGCGATCCCGGCGTGGATGATGCCGTCATGTTGATGATGGCGCTGGCCAGCCCTGCGCTGGATGTGCGGGCCATCACAACGGTCGCTGGTAATGTTCCGCTGCATCTGACCAGCCGGAATGCACGGATGATGTGCGATCTTATGGGACGCGAGGACGTACCGGTCTTTGCCGGATGCCCGAGGCCCATATTGCGACTGCCGGTAACGGCTGAGGATTTTCACGGCGAGAGCGGCATAGCGGGTCTCGACCCATTCGACCCGGAAACCCCTCTTGGTTCGTCTCATGCCGTCAACGCCCTGATCAGCACTCTTCGGGCGGCCGGGCCGAATGAAATTTCGATCATCATCACCGGGCCGATGACCAATGTGGCGACAGCGCTGGTCATGGCGCCGGACATCGCGCACCATATCCGGCAATTGGTGATCATGGGCGGTGCAGACAGTGAGGGCGGCAACATCACGCCCTTCGCGGAGTTCAACGTCTTTGCCGATCCGCATGCGGCGGAAATCGTACTGAGCAGCGGTGTGCCCGCGATACTGCTTCCTCTGGATGCTACCCATCAGGTGCGCGCGCATGATCGGTATGTAGATCGCCTGCGGGACATACCAGGCGAACGACCAAAGATCATGGTGCATCTTCTGGAAGCGGCGAACGTTCTGGAAGAGAAGTGGAAGGGTAAGCGCACGCCGATGCATGATCCGTCTACAATTGGCTTTATGCTGGCCCCCGAACTTTTCAGTGGCTATCGCGCCAGGGTTTCGGTCGAGACCGAAGTGGGGGAGCAGTTTGGTCAGACACGGCCTCGGAAGATGGAGTCGGGGCCGCACACCTGGATCAGCCACGCGGATGCGGATGGCTTCTTTGACCTTCTTGTCAGTTTGATGGAGCGTGCATGATAACCGTCGTCGGATCGATCAATCTTGACATCGTTGCGACCGGCTCCGCGCTGCCTCGACCGGGAGAAACGGTGACCGGCGCAAAGCTCGCCCGCCATCCCGGCGGGAAAGGCGCAAACCAGGCTTTGGCCGCGCGCCGCCTCGGCGCGGATGTGCAGCTTGTCGGCGCAGTCGGCGCAGATGATATGGCCGATGAAGCTTTGAAACTCCTGCAGTCAGGCGGAGTAGACCTGTCCAGCGTTCAGCACGTGAATGGTGAGACGACAGGTGTGGCTTTGATTGCGGTGTCTCGCGATGGCGAAAACCAGATTGTTGTTTGCCCCGGTGCAAATGATGTGCTTCGTCCGGACGATGTCGCGCACATACCCATCGAGCATATGATGGGTGTGCTGGAGGTTCGCGCGGAAACTCTGCTCGCAGCAGCTCGAAAGGCGACAGGCTTTGTTAGCCTGAACCTTGCACCTGCCATGCACGTGCCGGACGCTTTACTCGCGAAGGCTGACCTGATCAGCGTGAACGAAACCGAAGCTGCGTTCTACGGCGATGCCTTGCACAAGCTTGATGCCTATATCGCGATCTCACTTGGCGGAGATGGCGCGGCTCTCTGGCGTGGTGGATGGGAAATCGCGCGAGTTGCGGCGCCAAAAGTGATGGTCGTCGATACGGTCGGGGCAGGGGATACGTTTACCGCTGCGTTGACGGTTGCAATGATTGAAGGAAAATCTCCCGAAGCCGCGCTTGCTTTTGCGGTGGCGGCTGGCGCGGTGGCATGTACCCGTCCCGGAGCCCAGCCAAGCCTACCAAAGCGCGCAGAGCTTCAGCCCTATCTCTGAAGAGATAGAAGGCATGGCGCGTCACGTGGTTGACGTATCTTGGCGCTAGGGCTTTCTGGTGTCCTGTTTCCGATCTGGAGGTATTCCCATGTTTCGCACAATCGCGCTCGCTTGTTCTCTCGCCGCATTGGCTCTGCCGGCGTCGGCGTGGGGGAAAACCGGTCATCGGATTGTGGGTGAAGTTGCCACGGAATACCTTAGCGAGCCGGCCGCGCAGGCTGTGGAGGATATTCTGGGACCGGAGGGGCTCGCCGAGGCTTCTGACTGGGCGGATTACATGCGCTCCAATCCAGACGCTTTCTGGCGATCTGAAGCTAATCCCTGGCACTATGTGACGATACCCGAGGGGATGCGCTATACAGAGACGACCCCGCCAGAGGCTGGGGATGCGATTACGGCGCTCACCAAATTCCGGGCGATCGCGATGGATGAGGGTGCAAGTCTGGAAGACCGTCAACTTGCGCTGCGCTTCATTGTGCACCTTGTCGGTGATTTGCAGCAGCCTCTTCATGCTGGAAATGGCAAGGACCGGGGCGGCAACTGGGTCGACGTCGTCTTCTTTGAAGAGATGTCCAATCTCCATGAAGTCTGGGATGAGAAGCTGATCCAGTATGAAGAATTGTCTTATTCGGAATGGGCGAATTGGCTGATCCAGAAGATCACACCGGCAGATCTCGGTGAATGGGGGAAAGCGACCCCTGCGCAATGGGCCGATGAAAGCGCTGCCATTCGCGACACGATTTATCCGGAGTCGGAAATCCTGTCTTATGACTACGCTTATATGGCGCGGCCGATCCTCAACGAGCAGATGAGCAAAGGCGGAGTGCGCTTGGCGGCCTATCTGAATGCGATGTTCGATCCTGCGCCGACTGACGCATCAGGCACAAACTAGGGTCAGGCGCTGGCGCGCAGGATGCGGCGGCGTTGGACACTGGATGGAATGTTGAGGCTTTCGCGATACTTTGCGACCGTCCGGCGGGCAATATCGACACCATAGCCCGTCAGGATTTCGACGATCTGATCATCCGAGAGCACATTGTCGGGTGTTTCATTGTCGATCAGGGTCTTGATCCGGTGACGGACAGCCTCAGCGGAGTGCGCTTCACCTCCGCCTGTTGCCGGGATTGCTGCTGAGAAAAAGTATTTCAATTCAAACAGACCGCGCGGTGTGGACATGTACTTGTTCGTGGTCACGCGGCTGACGGTCGATTCATGCATTTCAATGGCATCAGCGACTTGCTTCAAGTTCAGCGGGCGCAAATGTGCGACACCGTGTGCAAAGAAGGCGTCCTGCTGGCGTACGATTTCGCTGGCCACTTTCAGAATGGTCCGGGCGCGCTGGTCCAGAGACTTGATCAGCCATGTGGCGGACGCGGCGCATTCGGAGATAAATTCCTTCTCCTTCTCGCGCATCGGCAGAGCCGTGACTTCGGCATAATATGCCTTGTCCATCAGGACACGGGGCAGATTCTCAGAATTCAGTTCGACCGCGAACATCCCATTCGGCAGTTCCCGGACGAAGACGTCTGGTGTCACAGCAACGGAGGCATCGCTGGCAAAGCTGGAGCCTGGCTTGGGTGACAATTGGCGCAGCTCGCTCATCATGTCGAGCAGGTCTTCCTTGTCGACACCACAGATATCGGCAAGGCCTTTCAGATCGTGCTTCGCAACCAGTTGAAGGTTTTGAACCATCGCTTCCATGGCGGGGTCGTAACGGCCGAGCTCTTTCAGCTGCAGGCCGAGACATTCCGGAATGGAGCGGGCCATCACACCAGTCGGGTCAAAGCCCTGGCAGACCGACAGCACAGCTTCGACATTGGCCGTGTCGGCACCAAGTGCGACAGCGACTTCCTCGATATCTGCGCGCAGGTAACCCGTGTCGTCCGTTTCGTCGATCAGGCGCGACGCAATCAGGCGGTCTGCCGCCGACAGGGGCGCGAGATTCAGCTGGGTATGAAGATGTTCGTGCAGGGAAACGTCTGAGCTCAGATTGGCTGTATAGTCGAAGTCTTCGCTGGAGCCGCCGCCACCAACGCCAGACCAGTCTGCCTTGGCAGATGGCCCGCTGGAGCCAGCGGGCGTCGCAGTGTCTGAGCCCGTGCCGGGTTCATAGACATCCTCGCCCGGCGCATCCAATTGATCTCGCGCAGCACCGAGACCAGAAGATTCATCGAGCGACAATTGTTCCCGGTTGTCCGACTGCGCGCGTTCGGAATCACCGGACGAATCCTCCTCACCCTTGTTCAGAAGCGGGTTGCGCTCGATCTCGGCTTCAACGAACTCGGTAAGTTCCTGATTGGAAAGTTGCAGCAGCTTGATCGCCTGCTGGAGTTGCGGCGTCATTACCAGGGACTGGCCCTGGCGCATGTCGAGTGACTGTTTCATTCCTAAGCCCGCGCCTTTCCTCAAGCGGCGAACTGTTCACCCAGATAGACCCGTCTGACCTCTTCATTCGTGAGCACGTCTTGCGGCGTACCGTCGAAGAGGACTTCACCTTCATACATAACATAGGCCTTGTCGACGATTTGTAGCGTTTCGCGCACCTGGTGGTCCGTGATCAGGACCCCGAGGCCGCGTTGCTTCAGGTAGCGGACAAGTTCGGAAATGTCGGAAATGGCGAGTGGGTCGATACCGGTGAACGGTTCATCCAGTAGCATGAAGCTCGGACGAGAGGCGAGTGCACGGGCGATCTCTACGCGGCGACGTTCGCCCCCGGAGAGGGAGGTCGCCGCCTGGCCACGTAGATGTTCCACATGCAATTCGCTGAGCAGGCTATCGACTTGTGCCATTCGTTTCGCGCGGTCCTTTTCGACAAGTTCCGCAACGGCCATGACGTTTTCTTCCACGGTCATGCCCCTGAAAATGGAGGCTTCCTGTGGAAGATAGCCCACGCCGAGGCGTGCGCGCTGGTACATGGGCAGGCGGGTCACGTCTTCGCCGTCAATCGAAATTGATCCGGAATCCGCGCCGATGAGGCCCATAATCATGTAAAAGCAGGTCGTTTTGCCGGCCCCATTGGGTCCAAGCAGGCCGACAATTTCACCCCGTTGAAGGCTTAGAGATACGTCCCGCACAACCTGTCGCTTGCCAAAAGACTTGGCAATATTGCTTACGACAAGGCCTTCGGCCGGATCCGCCATCTCTGTTCACTTCCCTCAATCTACTGGTGTTTGCCAACCCGGAGGATGGCTTATCCCGACATACTTAAGATCGGCTTCACGCTTGCGCTAAAATTTGTTCAGTTCGCCGTTTGATTGTCGGGCTCAAGGACCATTCGCGTGCGTCCGTCGCCGCCATCCAGTGTGGTGCGCCGGTTGCCGATTTCCACCCGCAGCACTGCGCCTTCAGCAACGTCACGTTCACGCATCAGGGCCACATTACCGGTCATCGTGATGACGTCACTGGCCGCATCATAGACGCCGCGGTCGCCTTTCGCTTTCATGTCTGCCGTGATGTAGAAGACGTTACCTTCCGCGATCATGGTCTGAACCTGACCAAAACCGCCGCCAACTGTTGATGACTGCGTTGCACCGGCAGGCCGCTCAGCGAAAATCATCGTAACCGTGTCAGCTCTCAGGCGGGCATCGCCCTGCTGGATATCGACATTGCCAATCAGCAATACCTTGCGTTCCAGTTCCAGGCTCTCTGTGCGCTCGGAATTGATATAGATCGGGCCGCCTTCGGACGAGATCTGCGCGAAAGCCGGCATGGCAAACGCAATCAGAGCCGTCAGCGTTACAAGAAGCTTATTCATCAGAGCCATCGGCCTCACCTTCAGTCGTCTCAGGTTCCGACGGTTCTTCGGTCGTCGGATAGAGCACCGTTTTCACATTGCCTTTACAGATGACGCGGTTGCCATCTTCCAGAACTTCATACGAGTCACAGCTGATATCGCCAAGGGGGCCTCTGCCTTGCAGGGGAGAAAGCCCTTCAATTCGCCCCTCGTTTACGAAGACGCGCGCCCCTGAAGTCATGAAGGTGAAGCCGTTCGAGTCGAGAATGCGAACGTCCTCATACAGTTCGAGAATCCCAGCATCGCGATCATACATTCCGGACGGTGCGCGGATTTCACTGCCGGTCTCGTCATGCATTACAGGATTGACCAGATCGACGAGCATTTCCGTCGCTTGGCGACGCCTTGCTGCGTCTGCGACGATCTGGAAACTCTGCCCTACGGAGTCACGGCCGGAAAAGCGCGGGTTCACCATGGTAACGGCTTGGCCTTGGGAAACCTGAACGGGCGTCGCATCCTTCGCAATCGCGCTGCGCACAATGTAACCGAGAAACAGGCCGATCGCGACAGCTGCACACGTGGAGAAGCCGAGCCGCAACAGGAGAACGCCCTGAGATCGTTTCCGCGCCTGGGCAAGCGTGAGCTGGCGCCGGGGCGCCCACAATGATGCCGGGTCGTGATGCTTGACGGCGTCCATGAAAACTAAATGGCCTGCTGGAATGAGTGGATAAAACGTTTAGCGGCCCAACCTTGGAAACAAAAGCGGCGAAGGCATGACGGTTTCGTTAGCTGTGTGCGAAGATGTCCACATCGTCCCAACCAGACAGGTCCAGCGTCGCGCGAATTGGCAGGAAGGCAAAGCAGGCTTCCGCCAGCTCCAGCCGCCCCTCGCGCTTCAGCATGGCTTCAAGGCCGTCCTTGATCTTGTGCAGGTAGAGAACGTCAGACGCGGCGTACTGCAACTGGGCGTCTGTCAGCTCGGCTGAGCCCCAGTCAGAGCTCTGCTGTGCCTTGGACATGTCCGCCCCGGCGATTTCGCGGGCGACATCTTTCAAGCCGTGGCGATCTGTGTAGGTGCGCGCCAGCTTGGAAGCGATCTTGGTGCACCAGATCGGCGCGCAATCAATGCCCATCCAGCGCTTCATCATTGCAACGTCAAACCGGGCAAAATGGAACAGTTTCAAAACGTTCGGGTCGGTCAGAAACTGTTTCAGGTTCGGGCAGTCATAATCCCGGTCGAGCTGGACGAGATGAGCTGTGCCGTCACCGGAGGAGAGTTGCACGAGTGTGAGATTGTCGCGAAGCAGGTTGAGGCCCATCGCCTCTGTGTCGACTGCCACAACCGGGCCAAAGTCGAGACCAGCGGGCAGGTCGCCCTTGTGAAGTGTAATGCCGTTCATGGCGAGGCTGTAGCACTTCAGGCGTTAAGGGCAAGTGTCTCGCGACCCCGCCGGGTCAGTCCCGTGTTTTCTTCAGGGCCACCACGGCGGCGTCCAGCGCATTCAGGAAGCGTGAACGGTCTGCTTTGGAGAAAGGCGCCGGGCCCCTCTGGATGCCATCCCCGAGACCAGCGCGCAAATCGGCATGAATGGCACGCACAGCGACGGCGCTACCGATTGAGGCGTCGGTAAATGCCTTGCCATTGGGTGCAAGTACGCGTGCACCGGCTTTCAGAGCCCGGTCAGCCAGCAGGATGTCTGCCGTGATGACGATGCTGCCGGGTCCTGCGGCTTCGGCGATCCAGTCGTCTGCTGCGTCGAATCCGTCTGAAACGATCTTGCGGCTGATCAGGCGGTGCTCCGGAATGCGAATATAGGAATTGGCGACGATCAGGACCGGCATTTCATGCCGAAGGGCAACCTTGTAGGTTTCTTCCTTCACGGGGCAGGCGTCGGCATCGACAAGAATTTGCAAGAGTCTCGCTCTCCGAAGTGTGATCGCTGACGCAAGGCAAGGTCTTGCGAGCCTCGCGTTTCCTGCGTCTTGTAGCGGCAAAATGGAGGAAGTCATATGGCAGCTGCACCCGTAAAAACCCGCATCACCGACATGCTGGGTATCGAGAAACCGATTATTCAGGCTGCAATGGGCTGGATCGCCCGCGCACCGCTTTCCTCGGCGTTTTCGAATGCCGGCGGCATGGGCATTATCGAGACCTCGTCTGGAGAACTGGACGTGATCCGCGACGAAATTCTCAAGATGAAAGACCTGACCGACAAGCCATTCGGCGTAAACGTCGCGCAAGCCTTTGTGCGCGACCCGAATATTGTCGATTTCATCATCGATCAGGGGATTAAGTTCGTCACAACGTCTGCGGGCGACCCCATGAAATACACATCCATGCTGAAAGAGGCCGGTCTGACCGTTTTCCACGTGGTGCCGTCGCTGCAGGGGGCGTTGCGCGCGATTGAGGCCGGCGTGGACGGCTTGATTGTTGAAGGCGGGGAAGGGGGAGGCTTCAAGAACCCCAAGGATGTTGCGTCGATGGTCCTCATTCCGCTCGTTTGCGAGCATGTGAGCGTGCCCGTCGTGGCGGCTGGCGGTATTACGGATGGTCGTAGCATGGCCGCGGCTTTCGCGCTCGGCGCCGAAGGCGTGTTGATGGGCACCCGCATTCTGTCTTCCGAGGAAAGCCCGGTGCATCAGAACTGGAAGGATGCTATTTTTGCGGCTGACGCCACCGATACGGTTTTTCTCAATCGGTCTGGTCCTGGTCCAGCTCTGCGCGCCCTGCGTACGGAGCGTACGGAACGCATTCTGAATGAGGGTGTGGAGAATATATTTGGAGAGTTTGCGGGCACGCAGAAAGTCTATTTCGGAGGGGACCTCGAAGCCGGGATCGCCCTGACTGGACAGGTTGCCGGACGGATCACGGGGGCAAAGCCTGTCGCTCAAATTCTGGACGAGACGATTATGGAATATTATAACGTCGTTGCGCGGCTCCCAAAATAGTCTCAAGCCATCTGGTTTTTGCCCGAAATTATCGCTAAACGACAATTCTTCACCTGAGAGGACCAAATGACCAGAAAATCTTTGCTCGTAGGCAGCGCCGCAGCGCTTGCTCTTGTCGTAACGGCCTGTGGCGAGAAGCCCGATGCTGCGAATGCGGAGGCTGCTGCCGAGGCGCCTGCCGAAGAAGCGAACTTGCCTGAGATCTCCGTGAGTGACGCGGAACTCGAGGGCAATCCGTTCCGTCAGGAGTGGGATACGCCCTATGGCGTGCCGCCTTTCGCAGAGATTGAAGATGCGCACTATATGCCAGCCACCAAGAAAGCCATTCTGGAGCTGCGCGCCGACATTGATGCCATCGTCAGCAATCCGGAGGAACCTGACTTCGAGAATACGATTGTCGGTCTTGATACGGCTGGTGCGTCCCTGAACCGCGTTCTGGGTGTCTTCTCAAACATCACAAACACAGACACGAACGACACGCTGAGCGAGCTTGAAGCTGAAATCTGGCCGATGCTGACGCGCGAAACAGATGCGATCAGTTTCAATGATGCGCTCTTCACCCGCGTGAAGGCTGTCTATGATCAGCGTGATCGTCTGGGGCTCGATGAGCAGGATGCGCGCCTTCTGGAACTGACGCATCGTGAGTTCGTGCGCAACGGCGCAGCGCTTTCTCCCGAGGTGAAAGCTGAGGTTGCTGCGATCAATGAAGAACTCTCCGGCCTGACGACCAAGTTCGGCCGCAACCTGCTCCTGTCTACCAAGGCATTCAAGATCGAGATCACGGATGAGGCCGAGCTTGCCGGCTTGTCTGATGACTTCAAAAGTGCGCTCAAAGTCGACGGTGAGGACAAATGGGTTCTGACAGTTGACCGGTCAGTCTACGAGACCTTCATGACGCAGAGCGAGAACCGTGAACTGCGCGAAAAGATGTTCGATGGTTATCGCCTTCGCGCATCTGAAGGCGAGTACGACAATGGCCCGCTCGCTATCAAGATTGCCCAGCTTCGTGCCAAGCGTGCCGAACTTATGGGTTATAAGTCTCACGCCCACTACCAGCTTGAGCCCCGCATGGCGAAGACGCCGAAAGGCGCAGAGGAGTTCCTGCTGAAAGTTTGGGAGCCAGGGCTGGAGCGTGCAAAGGAAGAGCGCGCAGCCATGCAGGAAATGGTTGGCGACGAGTTTCAGATCGCCGGGCATGACTGGTGGCACTATGCCGAAAAGGTCCGCCAGGATTTGTACGCGTTCGACGACAATGCGCTCAAGCCATACTTTGAACTCGGCGCGGTGCGTCAAGGTGCGTTCGATGTGGCTTCCCGCCTCTTCGATATCACGCTTGAGCCGGTGGAGGTGGACGGCTGGAACCCCGTTGTTACGGCGTATGATGTGAAGGATGCGAACACCGGCGAGCATCTTGGCCTGTTCATGATGGATATGTACGCCCGCGATTCAAAGCGTGGTGGCGCGTGGATGAGTTCATATCGCAACACATCCAACATTAATGGCGACAATGTCCGTCCGATCATCACGAATAATTTGAACCTGATTACGCCTGCTGAGGGTGAGCCGACATTGATGCGGTTTGATGAGGTGGAGACTCTGTTCCATGAGTTTGGGCACGGCCTGCACGGCCTGCTGACGCAGATCCGCTATTCCACCTTCTCCGGTGTGGATGGCCCACGCGACTATACCGAGTTCCCGGCCCAGATTCTGGAGCATTGGGCGGGCGCACCGGAAGTGCTTGCCGAATACGCCAATCACTACGAAACCGGCGAGCCGATCCCGATGGAGCTCATCGACAAGATGAATGCGGCCGCAACCTTCAATCAGGGCTTCAAGACGACCGAATTTATCGCGGCATCTCTGCTGGACCTGCGCTGGCACATGCTGACCTCGGAAGAGGCGGCCGAAATTACCGACGCGCGCGAGTTCGAACGCAAGGTCCTGGAAGAATACGGCCTGCTGCCCGAGATCGAGCCACGTTATCGCAGCCAGTATTTCAGCCATATTTTCGCAGGCGGCTATTCTGCCGGCTATTATGCGTATCTCTGGTCCGAGATCCTGGATGCAGACGGCTTCACGGCGTTCCGTGAGACGGGCGACATTTATGATCCGGAACTGGCGGCTCGCCTGAAGAAGTGGGTCTATGAGGCGGGTGGCTTGCGCGAAGCGGATGAGCTTTATCGCAATTTCCGCGGGTCCGACCCGACCATTGAGCCGCTGCTCAAGCTGCGCGGGTTCGCAGAGCAGCCGAGCGAAGGCTGATCTCCTTCAATTCAACTGAAAAGCCCGCCGGATACGTTCCGGCGGGCTTTTTCGTGTTGGTTGCTTGCTGAAAGGTCAGATCAGGCGGATTGTTCGGCCGCTTCACGGCATACGATCGCCTTTACCTCATCTTCGGTCTTGGCTTCTCTCAGGGCGTCGCGGATGGCGCTCTGACGGAAGGTGCGGCTGACCTGGGCCAAAGCCCGCAAATGGTCAGCGCCAGACGATTTGGGGGCCAGCAGCATGAAGACCAGATCGCACGGTCGGTCATCAATGGCTTCAAAGTCCACGCCTTGAACAAGCCGTAAATAGCCGCCGATAGGCGCTTCGATGCCATCCAGTCGCGCATGTGGAATGGCAACGCCTTCACCGACGCCGGTCGATCCGAGGCGTTCGCGCTCCATCACGGCATCCTCGATTTCACGAAGGCCAAGGCCGGTCGCAGCCGCCAGCGCTTCAGCGAGAGCGTGAATGGCTTGCTTGCGGCTCTTTGCCTCGAGCGAAGGGATAATCACCCCGTTTTCAAGCAGGGACGTCAAATCTGTCGCCATGAAGTTACTTTCCGTCTTCCGGATTAGTTCCTCGGGACGTTCGCAGGATCCACCCATCCAATGTGACCGTCTGGTCGGCGGTAGACCATATTAAGCCCGTCATGGCCAGCATTTCTGAACATGAGTGCCGGGACTTCCTGCAGTTCGAGCTGCATAACGGCCTCAGATACGCTCATTGTCCGAATTGTGTGCGACGTCTCTGCGACGGTCAGGGGCGTGTCATCTGCCTCTTCTGCGAGTTCTTCTTCATGCGCATCCTGGCCATTTGCACGGAATACGGATTCCGGGACCAATTCGCTCGGCATGGGGGCTGAATTTCCAGAATGGTGGTCTTTCAGGCGACGTTTGTAGCGGCGAACCCGCTTTTCCATCTTGTCGAGGCTGTTTTCCAGAGCCGCGTAGGGGTCTTCAGCCTTGCCCGTTGATTGAAGGATGATTCCGGATGGTAGGTGCACATTGCAGTCCACTTCAACAAATGGGCCCTGCTGCGATACGAATACGCGCGCGTCACCACTTCGGTTGAAATATTTACTGACTGCCGCCTCAAGTCCGTCTTCTATTCGGCTCCGCAGAGCTTCTCCGAGATCCATATGCTTGCCAGTAATCTGTATCTGCACGGGCGGTCTCCTTTGTTTTTTCAGGATTCAAGTATGGCGCAGAATTGCGACCGAGGCGAATCCAATTCCTCATCTTGATGACTTGGGAGCGGCTTTGGCCTGCCTCAAGAGCCCGGGCGCGAAATTGGGGCAATGCGTTGATAGCGTCTGTTGACCTGAAGCATTGCCTGCAGTTTCGCGGGTTCGCATTCTCATCCAAAATACAGCCAAGAGAGTTTTAAGTTTCTTCGATTTGTTTGGCGGTAACTTGATCTATACTTTCAGTGACGCAGTCTAGTTAAGTTCCATTCATCGAGGACTACCCCTAGCGTATGGCGACCGACGACCCGGAAAAAATGCCTGGTTCCGACCGAACGCTCGCTGAGCGGGAAGCCATGTATAGAAGCGCCTTTGAGCAGGCGAGTGTGGGCATTGCGCATGTCGGTCCGCAAGGGGAGTGGCTCAACGTCAATCGCCGTGTTTCGGAAATCGTGGGCTATTCGCCTTCCGAGCTTTTGACGATCACCTTTCAAGACATCACGCATCCCGATGATCTCGATCTCGACGTAAATCTCCTGAATGAAGTGCTCGATGGCACAAGAGACGGGTATCGGATCGACAAACGCTACTTTCACAAGGCGGGGCGCATTGTATGGGTCACGCTGTCTGTCAGTTGCGTGCGGAAAGCGTCCGGCGAAGTCGACTACTTCATCTCCGTTCTGCAGGATATTACGGAGAAGAAACGCATTGGACAGGCATTGCTGGATAGCGAAATCCGCTTCCGGGCCGTTCAGGAAACCAGCCCTGACGGGTTCATGATTTTCCATAGTCTCAGATCGACCGATGGTGAGATCGAGGATTTTGTGTGGGAGTTTATCAATCCCGCCGCAGAGCAACTCACGGGGCGCGTCAGTCAGGCCCTGATTGGCAAACGTTTGACCAAAGAGATGCCGGAAGTCAGCACTTATGGACTGTTTGAAGTGTTCTGCAATACCGTTCAGACTGGTGCGCCTTGGCGACGTGAGGTTTATTATCCGGGGCGGGATCGTCGACGATGGTTCAATTTCACGGTCGCGCGGGTGGGTGATGGCTTTGCGGTGTCATTTCAGGATGTCACGGCGCGAAAGAATGCAGAGCTTCAACTGCAGGCCAGTCAAAAGCGCCTTCGGACAATTCTCAACGGGGTGATGGCTATCATCGGGTTGGCGAAACCCGATGGCAAATTGCTCGAGGTGAATGAAACGACCCTGCGCCTGACAGGCGTACGGGAAGATGAAATGTTGGGGCACCGAATCTGGAACCATCCCGCCTGGTGTCAGACGTCGGAATCGCAAGATCAATTGGTCAAGGCATTCGAGGAAGCCAAGGTCGGAAAACGCATGCGCTTTGATACAGAGATTCGCGGATCTGGCGGGCAGTCGATTCCGGTTGACATGCAGCTCTCCCCGATCTTCGACGAGTTCGAGCAGGTAACGGAAATCGTTCTGTCCGCTGTGGATATATCCGAACGCAAACGGTCTGAAGCGCACCGTGAAATGCTTTTGAGCGAGCTCAACCACAGGGTAAAGAATTCCCTGGCCACAATTCAGGCAATCGCTGCCCATACGGTGCGCGAGGCGACTGATTTGGAGGGGTTCCGTCGCGCCTTCACCGGGCGCCTCCGTGCTATCGCGGCCAGTCACGATTTGCTGGTTTCTTCAACTCGCGAGTCTGCGGACATTTCCCGACTTATTCGAGAGCAGATAATGGGATATGCTCCCGAGGAGGCTAGCCGGCTTGAACTGTCAGGTCCGCCATTGGTGCTTGGCCCGCAAGGTGCGCATGCGTTTGGCCTGATCCTGCATGAGCTGGCAACCAACGCGTCGAAATATGGTGCGTTCTCGAACGAGCGTGGCTGCCTCAGGATTGGTTGGCGTCTGGAAGGGGAAGATGTCGTTGTGGAGTGGCTGGAAAGGGGCGGGCCAACCGTTGTGCCCCCAACGCGAAGAGGGTTCGGCAGCGCGTTGATAGAGCAAAGTTTGTCGCACTCCCTTGGGGGACGTTCAAAATTGGATTTCAATCCAGAAGGGTTGAAGGCGGAATTTCAGTTTCCGGTTCGGAAATAGGAGGATTGGGTGGGGGACAAACCAAACATACTTCTGGTCGAGGACGATTTTTTGATCGCCTACGATATGAAGTTGCAATTGGAAGAGGCGGCATTCGTTGTTGTCTGGACAGTTAGTAGTGCGGAGGACGCGCTTGCATTGCTGGAAGATACCTCGGTTTGCGCTGCTGTGCTGGACATGGACCTTGGGGGCGTATCGTCATTCCCAATTGCACATCGCCTGAACGAAATGCGGATCCCATTCCTGTTTGTGTCAGGCAATGATGGGGGTGAGCTGCACGGTGATCTGGCGGGCAGCCCGATAATGACCAAACCTGTCAACTATCCCCGTTTGATCAGTGTACTTAGAGGATTGCTAGGCGCGCAAGGTACTTGACCGTTGCGGGTCACATACCGCGTACTGGCCCCTTGATGGGAGTTTCGCGTTCTGTTGCGGCCGGCTTACCAGCATTGCGTCCGTAGTCGTGCTTTTTAAGTAGTCCGCGAAACTGGTGATATGTTAAGCTGAGCATTTCCGAGGCTTTGCCCTGATGGCCTTGTGACAGGCTGAGGGCTTCATCTATCAGGCGCATTTCAAATGCGGAGACCTGTGCCGTGAAGTTTGCAGCGACTGTCTCTGGGGCCTGAGGGCCGGCGGCAGGAGTGACTGCTGCGCTTGCTTTCCCGGACTTTCCAGCGCCCTTCGGTCGCCAAGGGGAGGCAAATGGATCCAGCGCGGACGGGTCGAACAAGACAGGTTCGTCCGGCGCCAGCAACATCGCTCTGTGCGCAAGTCGCTGTGCGAAGTTTCGCAATTCACGCACGTTTCCCGGCCAATCATGCGCTTCGATGGCGGCAATAGTGGATGGCGCAAAGCCGGGAAAGTCCTGCGCCATTTCAATCGCCATCCTGCGGGCAAAATGATCTGCCAGCAGGCTGGCATCGCCTGGGCGCGCCCGCAGCGGCGGCAGGGTGATCACGTCGAAAGCGAGCCGGTCCAGCAAGTCTGCGCGGAACTCGCCTGCCTCGACCATCGCGGGGAGGTCGGCGTTCGTCGCTGCTACGATACGTACATCAGTGGTGAGCACTTTGGAGCCGCCAACGCGCTGGAACTCTCCATACTCTACGATGCGCAGCAGTTTTTCCTGTACCTGATTACTTGCTGTGGCGATCTCGTCCAGAAAGATCGTGCCGCCATCGGCAAGCTCAAATCGGCCACGGCGCATCTCTGTTGCGCCAGTGAAGGCTCCGCGCTCGTGCCCGAACAATTCAGAGTCCAGAAGCGTTTCTGAGAGCGCGGCGCAGTTCACTTTGACGAACGGGCCGTCCCAGCGACTGGAAAGGAAATGAAGGCGCTCGCCTATCAGTTCTTTGCCCGTGCCGCGTTCACCAATGACGAGAATGGGTCTGTCCAGCGGGGCGACGCGGGAAACGTGCTCCTGCGCACTAAGCCAGGCGGGTGCCTGACCCAATAATTGGGTATTTTGACCGATCATGGGGTAAATTTAGCTAAAAGAGGGAGTAAAATCTACAAAAAATTTGGCGAATTTCACCAAACTCAATGTGGGGTGTGCGGGAAAATGGATAAAAAACTGAATAAAAACATCGGTTTGTAAAATTAATTCTGAGTTGGCACGCTCCTTGAAATGAGTGAAGGGCTCAGAGCGACAGGGCGTTGCTCACACTCAAGAAGGACAAAACGATAATGGACGATCGCTACAACACTACGGAAGCCCGCTCGGATGCTGGCCGTTTCGGTCGGTGGCTTGCGACACGCCCCGCGGAAAGCTGGATGTTTTTCGTGGTCGGCGTCTTCTTCGGCGGCTTGTTCTTCTAATTCCCCTCCAGACACGAAAGGACACCAAAATGGGTTTGTTTTCCCGACTCGGTGACATCATCAATTCCAACATCAATGCGATGCTCGACAGCGCAGAAAATCCGGAAAAGATTGCCCGGCTGATCATCCAGGAAATGGAAGATACGCTGGTTGAGGTTCGCACCGCTGCGGCACGTGCGATGGCTGACAAGAAAGAAATGGAACGCGAGATCGCGCATTTCTCCGCTACCCGCGACGAGTGGGCGGCAAAGGCTGAGCTGGCCATCGACAAGGGGCGTGAGGATCTGGCCCGAGGCGCTTTGGTTGCAAAGCAAAAGGCCGAAGGTGAAATTGACCGCCGCAAGGTGGCCATGGACGCCGCTGAAGAAGCTTTCGAAAAGCGTCAGGACGATCTGGCCAAACTTCAGGCCAAGCTGGACGAAGCCAAGGCAAAGCATCGTGCCCTGATGATGCGCCGTGAGGCCGCGGAACAACGCATCCGCATCCGCAGCCAGGTTTATGATGGCAAAGTGGATGATGCGCTGGCCCGCTACAACAACATCGAACGCAAGGTCGATGAGATGGAAGCCTACGCTGACACCATCAAAGGCCGCGAGCCGAGCCTCGAAGCCGAGTTTGCTGCGCTGGAGCGTGACGAAAGCGTCGAGAAGGAGCTTGAGGCTCTCAAGGCCAAGCGTGCCAAGTCTTCGGCGAAGTCTTCGAGCAAGAAATCGGAGGAATAGTCGATGTTGTTTTCGCTCGCCTGCCTCGTTGGCTTCATGACGCTTGTTTGTGCACCTGGCCTGATCGCTCAGGCCCGTGCTGAGCGCCGCGCAACCACGAAAGAGGCCGCCTGATGGACGAAATTCTCATCCCCATCGTAGCGATTGTTGCGCTTTTCATAGTCTTTCCCGGCATGATTTTCCACTACATTACTCTGTGGCGGAAGCAGAAAACCCTGATGCCGGACGATGAGCGCATGATGGAGGATCTCTGGCGTTCGGCCCGCGCGATGGAGCGCCGGATCGAGACGCTGGAATCCCTCCTTGAACAGAGCGAGGCGGATAGCCCCCGCCGCCCGCCGCGCTCTTCCCGCCCCACTTTTGACGACTAAGGACCAACCCTATGACCCGCCATTCCCGCCCGTATCGCGACACTGAGTCCGGTGAAGACCGGTACGGATCTCCCAACCCAAAGCGCTTTTATCGCTCGCGTCGTGACAAGGTGATCGCCGGTGTCTGCGGCGGCCTGGCTGAACGTTTCGGCTGGGAGCCAATTCTCGTTCGCCTACTCGCTATTCTGGCTTTTTTCTTCATTGCAGGACCGATCGCGATTATCGCTTACATCGTTGTCTGGATGATTACGCCGCGGACACCGCTGGGCGGTCGCTCCATCTCACCGGAAGAAGACGCATTCTGGCGCAGTGTGAATGACCGCCCGAGAGCCACGTTCGGGACGCTGAAATATACTTTCATGGATCTCGACGAACGTCTGCGGGATATCGAACGCAAAGTCACATCTGACGAGTGGCGCTTGCGCAAGGAATTCCGAGATCTGGAGCGCGGCAACTAGACTGCGCCCACTCACCCCAACACTCCGACAAGAAGGACCGGAAAAATGCGTAAGGGGACGCTACTGACAAACAACTGGCTGCTTGGAGGCATTTCTGTCCTCATCCTGATGATGACACTGTTTGTTTCCAGCCTGCATGGTGACACGGCTCTGGAGTTCGGCGGGCTTCAGATGACCTTTGCGCCGCACGAGGAGGGGGGCGTTCGCCTGAGCATCGCCCGCTCTTTCGGCCAGTCAGATTTCACCGCGCTTTAAGGCGCGCAGGATAAGGCGCGAGGGGCTGATTGCTTCCAGCGCCGAAACCTCGGCGGCAACTGGTCCGCCCAGACACATGGCTGCGAGAATTCGTCCCGCCCAGGGACCCCAGGTAAACCCTCGCGCGCCAAAGCCATTCACCAAGAATATTCCCGGCAAAAGAGGTGCATCTGTTTCGGCGGCGCGCCCTGTTCTCAGTCCGGAAAAGGCTTCAAGCATCGCTTCAAGGTTTGGTACGGCACCGATCAGGGGCAGACGGTCGGCGGTAGTGGCGCGAATTGCTGCACGTGATGTGACCTGATGGTCTTTCGCGTCGCGTCGCCACCACGGGGAGAGCTTTTTTAGGGCTTCAGCATTATCTTCTCGCGCTGTGTCGCTTGTTGTCGCGTCGGCATCCTGCGGAATTTTTTCGAACGTCGCGCCCCATAAGCGCTCATCGTTCAGGGCAAGGGCGTAGTGTCCGCTGGCCAGAGCATCTGCCTCAACGCGTGTTGCGCCGGTTACAAACTCTACCTGGCCAAGCCTGCCTTCCAGTTTCAGCCAGTCGAACTGCTGAATGGCGGACATGGCATTGGCCATGATGATTGCATCAAAGGTCTCGCCATTTACGGTCCGGTTGCGGAGGTCGATGTTCACGGTCCCGATCTGTACCCGGACACCTTCGAGAAGGCTCGCGACAATTTTCTGCGGCTCAAGAATCATTGCGCGTTTGTGCAGAAGACCGCCGCCTGAAATGGCCTCGAGGTCTTCCAGCGGCAGAGGTGGGTCAGCGAGCAGTTTGGCAAAGCGGCTCAATTCTGCCGTGTCTTTCGGCATCTGACGAACACTGGTTTCATGCGCGCCATCCATACTTGAATAGGTTTGCCGAGCGGCAAGATAGGCGTCGATCAAAAGGCGCGCCTGAACCGTGTCGCCGGCATCAAGGCGCGGCATCAGCAAGGCGAGAGGGTTGCCACTTGCGCCGCTGGCGATGCCTGCTGGATCAAAGACGGTGACATTCGCTCCACGCACGGACAGCGCATGCGCCGCGCTGGCGCCAGCAATTCCCGCGCCGAGGATGGCGATTCTTTTCGCGGTCGAAGCGCTTCCACGAAGTCCGTATACATCTTGAGCGGAGGTGGAGGGCTTGAGTAGCGTGGCTTCCAGTCGTTCTCTCTTTCGCCCATGCCCTTGTGCCTTGGCGACATTGAAGCCCTCATCCGCCAGTCCGCGGCGAACAGCGCCTGCGACGGTGAATGTGCCGATGACTGCGCCCGGTTTCGATCGCGCCGCGATCCGGCCGTAGAGTTCGGCGGCCCACATATCTTCATTTTTTGCGGGGCTGAAGCCGTCAAGGAACCAGGCATCGGCTTGAAACTCGCTTTGTGGCAGCGTGTCGTGAATATCGCCCAGATGCAGCGTGAGCGTTATGCCCAGATCTTGCCAGACTTCATGATGCACACGGCGGATGGGCCCGGGCCACGCCGCAAGCAGGCGATCTGCATAAGGCTTCAGTTCCGGCCATGTTTTCAACGCTCTGGCAGCGTCGTCGCGGGTGAGTGGGAACCCCTCAAAGCTGACAAAATGAAGCCAGGCATCCGGATGTGGGCGGTTTGCCTGCCACAATTCGCACAGGGCCAGGAAGTTCAGTCCGGTCCCAAAGCCTGTTTCGGCTATTGTGAACTCGTCCCGGCCGGTCCAGGCCTCTGGCAGGCCGCATCCCTTCAGGAACACGGCCCGCGTTTCTGCCAGACCGTCGCCAGCCGTGAAGTAAACGTCACCTGCCTCCCGCGCGACGGGTGTGCCATCGTCTTTCCAGTCGATAGTGGGGTGGGTCAGCAGGCGTGTCATTGCACAGCAGGTAGCTGGGCAGGGGGCGTTTGAACAGACCTCGCGCGCCGCGTGCAACCTGTAGAGGATTTAATCGGATCGCTCTGCCTTCACGTGCGTTGATTGGATGACCGCACTCACGCGGCCGAACACAACCCATGAAGGAGATTGAAATGGACAAGGAGCATGTCAAAGGCGCCGCAAAGAAAGCCGAAGGCGAAATCAAGGAAACTGTCGGCGAGATGACAGATAACAAGAAAATGCAGGCCGAAGGCAAAATGGACAAAGCCGAAGGCGAAGTCCGCGACACCGCAGGCGATGTAAAGGATGCCACGAAAAAATAGGCTGGCATTTCCTGAACTGAGAAAGCCGCCCCGAGAGGGGCGGCTTTTCCTTGCGTACCGGCTATGCGCACGCCACATAGGGGTCAAAGCAGAAGGTGAACGGGATGACCGAGATCAAGATCACGCGAGAGGACGGAAAGTCCGGAGGACGTTATGTTGCTGTCGTGAACGGTCATGAGGCCGAAATGACCTATTCCAGAGCAGGCACAGAGCGGATCATCATTGATCACACCGGCGTCCCAAGAGAGTTGGGTGGGCTTGGTGTCGGGGTGGCATTGGTCAAACAAGCGGTTGAGGATGCCCGGCGCGATGGAATCAAGATCATACCACTCTGCCCCTTCGCGAAGGCTCAAATTCAGAAACACCCTGAATGGCAGGACATTCTTGCATGAGTGCGATTACCCACGACGAGAACCATATGCGCTACAGCCACTACGAGGACGGGCTGGAAGCCTATCTGACCTATGAGCGTCCGCGCACAGGTCATCGACATATCACGCATACGATCGTGCCCGGCGAATTGGGTGGCAAAGGGCTTGGCAAGCGTCTGGTGACGGCTGCGATGGAAGATATCATTGCGGCGGGTGAAACGGTTTCATCATCCTGCTGGTTTGCCACCGCCTTGATCGAGAAAACGCCCGAATGGGCAGCGCTCCGCGTATGACGCAGCCTTTCTGGCAGACGAAAACCCTCGCCGAAATGTCGTCGGAAGAGTGGGAGTCCCTCTGCGATGGCTGCGGTAAGTGCTGCTTATTGAAACTGGAAGACGAAGACACCGGTGAGATAGCGTATACCCGTCTGCACTGTCGCCTTTTTGATGGTGAGACTTGCCGGTGCGCGGACTATCAGAACCGGAAGAAAATCGTCGAAGACTGCGTGATCCTGACCCCGCAAAAGGTCGAGGAGATCCGCTGGATGCCGCAGACGTGCGCCTACCGGCTTGTTCATGAAGGCAGGGATTTGCCGGAGTGGCACCATCTGGTCTGCGGGGATCGCGAGCGCATTCACGCTGAGGGCCATTCCATCCGGGGACGCACGATTTCCGAAGACACGGTTTTCGAAGAAGACACTGAAGACTGGATTGTCGACTGGGAAGGCAATGAGCCCTAGACGCCCACAACTTCGCTGTTCGTCGCTTCCGCTTTGAGCCATTTGATGAAATTACGTACATCCGGGGTCAGGTGACGCCCTTTCGGATATACAATCCAATAGCCGAAATCGATCAGGTGTGAGCCGTCCGCAAACGGTGCAACCAGGCGCCCTGAAGCAAGGTCTGCGGCGGCGATGGCGCGTTTTGCGAGCGCGACCCCGCGCCCGGCGGCTGCGGCTTCGATCACAAGGATTGCCTGATTGAAGCGCGGCCCTCGACTTCCATCCGCGTCGGTTACATTGCGCGCGCGCAGCCAGCTTGCCCAATCCGGGCAGGAAGGATCATTTTCGTTGCTTTCATCATGGATCAGCGTGTGATGGCGCAAATCGGATGGCTTGCGGATGGCGTCAGGGCCGTCCAGCAGGGCGGGGGAGCAAACTGGCAGGACCGTCTCGTCCATCAGTTTTTCTGATTTCAGCCCGTCATAATTTCCGCGACCGTAGCGAATGGCAAAATCGGCATCGGCAGTGGTGAAATCAGTCAGCCCCATATCTGCGCTGATCCAGGCTTCCACGTCCTCATGGTCCCGGTGAAACCCATCAAGACGCGGGGCCAGCCATTTGGCGGCGAAGGAAGGTGCCGAGGAAACCATGACCCGGCCTTTTCGCGCAGGCGCCTGCATGATGCGGCCAGCTTCAGAAATTCTCTCAAATGCGTCGCGCACAAGGGGCAGGCTTGCCTGAGCGGCATCTGTCAGCAAAACTGAACGGCCGGTTCGTTTGAACAGTGGCGTTCCGGCGTATTCCTCCAACTGCCTTATCTGTTGTGAAATGGCGCCGGGCGTGACATTCAGTTCCTCGGCAGCCTGCGTGAAAGACAGGCGCCGCGCGGCAGCTTCAAAGGCTCTCAGCGCATTCAGGGGAGGCAGTCGGTCGGTTGGATCTGACATGGATAGTTTCTCTAAAGGATCGCTGTAGGGGTTCATGGTTGCGTCCGCCGCGTCAAGAGCCATTTTGACATTCGACTGATCAGCTAACCTAAATGAGGTCCGCCCGCATGCGCCAGTTCCCGGCTTTCTTCAACATGGATGACGCGCGCGTCGTCGTGTTTGGCGGCGGAGAAGAAGCGCGCCGCAAGGTGCGCCTGCTCGCAAAGACGCCAGCGCAAATCACTGTAATTATTGGCAAAGATATCGATCCAGGTTTCGCCGAGGAATTTGCGGGGCGTATCACGATCGCGCCTCAGAGCGAGGCTGGCCCGGCACTGGATATTGCCCGCTTTGCGATTGTCGCCTGCCGCATCGACGAAAATACAGAACGATCGATCACATGGGCGCGCCAATATGGGGTGCCTCTGAACGTCGTCGACCGCCCTGAATTGTGCGATTTTACCGTTCCGTCCATTCTGGACCGGGGTGAGATTGTCGCGGCTGTTGCTTCCGGTGGATCTGCTCCTGTGCTCGCAAAATCAGTGCGCGCCAAGCTCGAAGGCCTGCTGCCGGCACGGATCGGTGATCTGGCTGAACTGGCGGGTCGGATGCGAGACGAAGTGAAGGAGAGATTGCCCAATGCTGGCGAGCGCCGGCAGTTCTGGGAATCTGTGCTGAATGGCAAGGCCGCTGAGCTTGCCTATGCGGGAGAAATTGAGGCTGCTGAGCAGGCTATGCGAGACGCACTCAATGGTCGTCGCGCACAGGGCGTGGTGCATTTGGTCGGGGCCGGTCCGGGTGATCCGGAATTGCTGACATTGAAAGCGCTACGCCTGCTTCAGGAGGCCGATATCGTCTACTTTGACCGGCTGGTGAGTGACGAGATTCTTACTCTGATCCGCCGGGATGCGGACCGTGTGCCGGTTGGCAAGAGCAAGGGCGATCACTCCGTACCCCAAGAAGAAATTCACGAGATGCTGATCCGCTCTGCGCGTGATGGCAAGCGTGTCGTTCGCCTCAAAGGCGGTGATCCATTCATTTTCGGTCGCGGCGGCGAGGAAATGGAAGCTGTCCTGGCCGCGGGTGTTGAGGCGTTTGTCGTGCCAGGCATTTCGTCTGCGCTTGGCTGCGCAGCGCAGGCGGGCGTGCCGCTTACCCATCGCGATCATGCGCAGAGCCTGACCTTCGTGACCGGACACGCAAAGTCTGGCGGTGTGCCAGACCTCGACTGGGAATCTCTCGCCAAACCGAACCAGACCGTGACAGTCTTCATGGGCGTTGGTACAGCCGCCGCGATCACAGACAAGCTGATCGAAGCCGGGCGCGCGCCTGACACGCCTGTTGCTGTCATCGAGAATGGCACGCGACGCGATGAGATTCAGGTTTTTGGAATTCTGGCGGAATTGCCGGACCTCATCACAGATAACGGCATCAAGGGGCCGGCCCTGCTGATCATTGGCAAAGTGGCAGGTTTGCCATTCGCCAGCGGCACAATCGCTCAGGCTAATCCGGTCCAGCAGGAGACTTTCGCATGACATCCGTCCGCCCGAAACTTAAGCCAGAGACACCGAAGGCAGTAACCGCCTGGGAAACGGCCACAGGTGAAAATGTCTGGATGACCGCCGATGGGGGCTGGACCAAGGATCCAGCCCAGATCGGAGCGTTCACAGGTGAGGAGGCCGAAGCCCGCCTTGCTGATGCGCAAGCCCAGGAAGGGCAGGTTACCGACCCTTACTTTATGGAAGTCACGGAAACCGGTGGTATTACAGGCCGGGAAACGTTGCGCGAGACCATTCGTGCGACCGGGCCGACCGTTGCATACGGGGACGCTGGCTGATGCCAAATCGCGAGATTACGCGTTTGACCCTTTACGGAGACTCCATCTCCGGCAATTGCATGAAGCCGAAATGGACGGCCGACTTGCTGGGCATTGCTTATGACTGGGTTGAGGTAGACATTCTTCAAGGCGGCACGCGCACGGAAGACTTTTTGTCTGTGAACCCGGCCGGTCAGGTGCCATTGGCGCGCTGGCCGGATGGCCGCGCTTTGCCGCAGTCCAACTCCATCATGCTTTACCTCGCCGAAGACGCTGGCAGCGAGTTGGTACCTGCGGACTCATTCAAGAAAGCACAGATGATGAGCTGGCTGTTCTGGGAGCAGTATTCGCATGAGACAGCGATTGCCGTGCGGCGATTCCAGAAACACTATCTCAAGACACCTGAGGACCAGATCGATCCGCAGCTCATGGCCAGAGGGCGACGCGCCCTCGGAGTGATGGAGCTGCAACTGACTTATACGGACTGGTTGGTCGGTGATGCGATGACACTCGCAGATATCGCGCTGGTCGCCTATACGCGCGTCGCGCATGAAGGCGGCTTTGACCTGAGTGAATTTCCCTCCGTCGAACGATGGGTCAGCCGCACAGAAGCGGCGCTTAATATCCCGCATGCAAAAGAGGCTGCGTAATGTATCGTTATGATGAATTTGATGCTCGGATCGTGTCCGAGCGTGTCGCGCAATTCCGGGGGCAGGTGGAACGCCGCCTGGCTGGAACGCTGCTCGAAGATGAATTCAAACCGCTGCGCTTGCAGAATGGAGTGTATCTCCAGCTACATGCCTATATGCTGCGTGTTGCCATTCCCTATGGCCAGTTGAGCGGTCGTCAGCTGCGCCAGCTCGCAGTTGTCGCGCGGGACTATGACCGTGGTTATGGCCACTTCACGACCCGTCAAAACATTCAGTTCAACTGGGTTGCCCTGAAAGATATTCCCGATGTGCTCGCGAAGCTCGCGGAAGTAGAGATGCACGCAATTCAGACCTCGGGGAATTGCATCCGCAACGTGACGTCTGACCATTTTGCGGGAGCGACAAAAGATGAGTTGATGGACCCACGTCCGTGGTGCGAGATCATCCGCCAATGGAGCACATTTCATCCGGAATTCGCTTTCCTGCCACGGAAATTCAAGATTGCGGTCACGGCCGCCGAGCATGACCGGGCCGCGATCCGCGTGCACGATATTGGCCTGCACATTCGCAAACGCGGCGACGTCGTCGGGTTTGAAGTGCATGTCGGTGGCGGGCAGGGGCGTACGCCACATCTGGCGACGCTCGTGAACGAATTCGTGCCTGAAGCCGAACTGCTCGACTATCTCGAAGCAATCATGCGCGTGTACAACCGCTTCGGTCGCCGGGACAACAAGTACAAGGCGCGCATCAAGATCCTGGTGAGTGAGCTGGGTGAAGGCGAGTTCCGCCGCTTGGTGGAAGAAGAATATGCGGCGCAACGCCCGCAGGAGAAAATCGATCTTCCGCAGGCGGAGATTGATCGGATTCACGCCTATTTCGCGCCTCCGGCCCTGGCTGAAAAACCTGCAACGTCTGATGCATTCGAGGCGCTCAAGGCCGAAGATCCGGAGTTTGCGCGCTGGGCGCGCGTGAACTTGCATCCGCACAAAACAGATGGTTACGCGTCTGTTACGGTGAGCCTGAAGCCGGTTGGCGGTCTTGCCGGGGACGCGACGGATGCGCAGATGATGACGGTCGCGCATCTGGCTGAGACCTATGCGTATGATGATATTCGCGTTAGTCACGCCCAGAACCTCGTCCTGCCGCATGTGGCGCTGGATGACCTGCCGGATGTGTACCGCGAGCTGAAAGCGGCTGGCCTTCACACTGCCAATGAGAGCCTGATTACGGACATGATCGTCTGCCCCGGCCTCGACTATTGCAACCTTGCCAATGCCCGGTCCATTCCGGTTGGTCAGGCTGTCCAGCAAGTCTTCGCTGATCCTGATTATCAGGAGGATATTGGCCGCCTGCACATCAATATTTCCGGATGTATCAACGCTTGTGGCCACCATCATATCGGCCATATCGGCATTCTGGGCGTCGATAAGAAAGGTGAGGAATTCTATCAGATCACCTTTGGCGGCCGCGCCGATGAGAAGGCCGCGATCGGCTCGATTGCCGGGCCGGGCCTGAAAGCCGATGATGTTCCGAGCGCGCTGAAACGCGTCGTGGATACCTATCGCGACCTGCGCTCCGACAAGAGCGAATTGTTTATCGAGACGTTGGCCCGCCTCGGCCATGATCCCTTCAAGGAGGCACTTTATGCCGCTGATTAAGAACGGCACGGAGATCGACGATATCTGGGCTTATGTCCCCGATGAAGGAGAGCTGTCCCCTGGCGGATGTATTACAGTTTCGCTGGCACGTTTTCGCAGCGAGACGGACGTGCTGCTTGCACGAAATACCGATATCGGCGTGCGTCTGGAGCCGGGCGATGATCCTCATGAGCTGGAGGAGCATCTGGAGCGTCTCCAGCTGATCGAGATCAGTTTTCCTAAATATACCGACGGGCGTGGATACTCGCAGGCGCAGCTACTACGCCGTCGCTTCGGATATTCTGGAGAGCTGCGCGCCGTCGGCCACGTCCTGCGGGATCAGATATTCTATATGAACCGTTCAGGCTTTGATGCTTACGAGACCGACCGCGCTGACCTACATGAAGTGCTGAACGCATTGAATGAGTATTCCGAGGTCTACCAGCCCGCAGCGGGTGATCGGACGCCGGTCTACCGGAAGAGACACGAAAGCTGACCCTTATGCCTTATGGCGACAGCCTGATCCGCAAGAACGAGACGTCGGACGCCCGGCTCGCACGCTTGAATGCCGAGCTGCGGGATGCGTCCGCGCAGACGATCTTGCGCGTTGCCATGATCCGTGAATGGCGCGATGGCTTGACCTATGTATCCAGCTTTGGCGCGGAAAGCGTGGCCATGCTGGCGCTGATCGCTGAAGTGAAGCCGGATCTGCCGATCATCTTTCTTGAGACTGGAATGCACTTCCCGCAAACGCTGGACTACAAGGACGAGCTGATCGAAAAGCTGGGCCTTACAGGCGTGCGCGAAATTCCGCCAAGCGAGACAGAGCGCAAGGTGCTCGATCCTAAAGGCATGCTCTGGAAGACTGATCCTGATGCGTGCTGCGCCCTGCGCAAGGTTCGCCCGCTGGAGCCTGCTCTGGAAGGCTTTGATGCATGGATCACCGGCCGCAAACGCTTCCACGGCGGCGCCCGGATGAGCATGCCGGTCTTCGAGTTTGCAAATGGTCGCTACAAGGTGAACCCGCTGGCAAACTGGACGCCTGAAGATGTTGAGCTGCTCATCAAGCAGCGCAACTTGCCGCGTCATCCGTTGGTGGCGCAGGGCTATCCGTCCATCGGCTGCTGGCCGTGCACGAAGCCGTCTGACAATCCTGACGATCCCCGCGCTGGACGCTGGGCTGGTCAGGAAAAGACCGAATGTGGCCTCCATGTCGACAAGACAGAGCGCCCGCGGGTTTTCTAGACGGCTGCAGTGAACACATGTGACAAAGTGATCGCTCCGGCGGTCGCCACGTTCACACTGTCAAAGCCTTCTGACATCGGGATACGCACCGCCCGGCAGGCTGCGATCACTTCGTCTGGCAGGCCGGGGCCTTCTGCGCCTAGCAGGATCGCAAGCCTTGCCGGAACGGGCAGGGAGGTGAGCGATGCCGCGTCCGTGCGGGGCGTCATCGCCCAGACTTCATAGCCCGCCGCTTTCGCCGCGTTCACCATGTCCAGGCCCGTCCCGCCTTGGGCATAGGGCAGCCAGAGTGTGCTGCCGGACGAAACGCGGATGGCCTTGCGATAGAGCGGGTCGCAGCATTGCGCGTCCATCAGCACGGCAGAAGCGCCAAAAGCAGCAGCGTTGCGAAAGCAGGCGCCGATATTGTCGTGGTTTGACAGGTCCGACAGCAGCAGGAGAGTCGAGGCTGCCGACACGCCGCTCTCCAAAAACGCGGCCGGGTCCGGAATTTCCCCTTTCAGCCCACAGGCCAGCACGCCGCGATGCATCGGGAAGCCAGTCACCTTGTCCATCACACTCTGAGGCGCCGTATAAACCGGCACGTCTGCTGGAACCCGCGCCAATAGTTCCGCCAGTGGCTCGATACGGCTATCGGCAATGAAGATGCTTTCCAGCGCGAACCGGCCCCGTCGTACCGCAGTTTCGAGTGTCACTTTGCCTTCTATAATGAAGCGTGCGCCGTGACCTGAGGTCAGATCCTTTTCCCGGATTGATGTGTACGCCGCAAGTCTAGGGTCGCCTTCGTTATCGATTGGGATGGGGGGCATGTTTCAGACGAGCTTTGGACAGGGAGAAGACTGGAGGGTTTCGGGGCGATGTGCGGGAGGAATGACCGCTTGTCAAAACGCAAATCCGCAGGTCGCCTTCCTGCTGCGGGTGCTTCAGAGCAATAAATTCCCCAAACAGGAGAAAAAATTCAATCTCAACTATTGAGAGCGCAATCATAAATAGATAGAAGACGGGCTGTTATTCGATTCTGCCGGCTGGGATGGGGGCAGGGATGAGTGTGATGATGAAGTCGTTGATCGTGCTGTGGGAGCATCGTTTTGCGCTCACATTGATTGTGCTGGCGATGGCATTCCTGACGATTACTGCGGGGCGGCAGTTGCAGCGTTACGGAGATTACAAGGAGGTGGTGCGTCACCAGGGCGATCAGAACGCGCAATTGGTGAATTGGGCCATAAGTGGAGAGCGCCCCGTTCTCCTGGATCAATTGCTGGCATCGGATGCCGACAGGTTTGTGTCGCTTAACACGGCAGAGATGAAATTTGCCGTGTCCGATCCTGTCTGCCACCCTCATAGACCGCGGTCGTTCATTGGCTCGCGGCCTCATCCAACCATGTGTCCTCATACATTGCATACTGGAGAGGAGACGAACCCGTCGGACTATGTGTGTGAGACGGCTGTAAGCTGGTCACCAAGAGACCAGAAAAAAGCGGTCCCCGAAAAGGAGACCGCCTGTTTGGTTACAATCTGGACGCCGGAAAAGCAGGGCTACAAATCAGTAAAGGCAACGATGTTCTGGCCTGCGCACCTGTCCTCCGGAACCGATACGGCAGCCGAGTCCGCTCGTTTAGAGGGCGTAAAGTCAGCTTCCGCAGATCACTAGCAGGACAGTTTATGCTGTGCCGGCCGCAGACGCTGATGCCAGCCCCTGTTCTTTCGCCATGCGTTTCATGGCCTTCTGCAACTTCTCAAACGCACGCACCTCGATCTGACGAATACGTTCGCGGGATACGTTGTAAACTTCCGACAATTCCTCAAGTGTTTTTGGCTCTTCCGAAAGACGACGCTCCGTTAGAATGTGGCGTTCGCGCTCATTCAGGTCTTCCATGGCGGACGTTAGCAATTCCATCCGCGCATTGAATTCCTGTTTGTCTGCGAACTCTTCAGCCTGGCCCTGATCATCGTCAGCCAGCCAGTCCTGCCATTCCATATCGCCATCCGTGCCCATCGGCACGTTCAGGGACGCATCTGAACCGGACATCCGCCCGTTCATCGAGTAGACCTCATTCTCGGTCACGTTCAGCTTCTCGGCGATCAGCTTGGCCTGTTCTGGCTTCAGGTCACCCTCGTCGAGCGCCTGCATCTCGCCTTTCAGCCGGCGTAGATTGAAGAAGAGCTTCTTCTGCGCAGCAGTTGTGCCCAGTTTTACCAGACTCCAGCTACGCAGGATGTATTCCTGGATCGCGGCGCGGATCCACCACATGGCATATGTTGCAAGGCGGAACCCCTTATCAGGGTCGAATTTCTTCACGGCCTGCATCAGGCCGACATTCCCTTCGGAGATAACTTCGGCCATCGGCAGGCCATATCCGCGATAGCCCATCGCGATCTTCGCGACGAGGCGCAGGTGAGAGGTCACCATCTTTTCGGCTGCTTGCGTGTCTTCCTGCTCACGCCATTGACGCGCAAGCATGAATTCCTCGTTCTTCTCAAGCATCGGAAATTTGCGGATTTCCGTGAGGTAGCGGCTCAGGCCCTGTTCAGGGCTAAGGGTCATGCTCGTACTGGCGGCAATCTTGTTTGCCATAGTCAAATCTCCTCCTTTGCAGACCAACCCCGCGTCGCGGCGATCGTTCCGGCATTCAGGTGTATTGGGTGTTTAGCCCTGCTTTGCAGCGGCGTCGTCCCGTATTGTCCGCATGAATGTCATCGCGGATTAACATAAATAAGAAGGCCTTCCCGGAATTTGAAGGTTTTTTTGGTGGCGGGCTGTCTCTCGAATTGTTGTCTGCAATCTTCCACTCAAAATTGGGGAACCGCATCGCAATCCGAAGGGTTCTTTGAGCGATAACAACTCAGGAACACACCCATGAATACCACATTCAAGGATAGACAGGAAGCGACTGTCACGCCGACCGAGGCGTTTCGGAAATTCGTGAAGTCTGACGAGTTCCCTTGTATCGGCGCGAAGTCCGCCATGGTCCGGGATAAATTGATGATTGCGGAGTTCGGGGAGATCGACTCCGCGGCTGGTGATATCAAGTTGCGATTGGCGCTGGAGACGTTCATCGACCAGCTCGATTTCGACTCCCCGGTCGTTCAGTCGTTCGTCGCGATATTCACCGGGCCAAACGATTTGCTGGAAGATGAATTCGAGCACGCGTTGTGGAACCGTCTCCAATCCCTGCATAATCTTGATGTGGTGGAGGGCAGGGGATGGGCGGAGAACGCCGACAGGGACCCTCAGTCTGCGCATTTTTCCATGGGATTGCTTGGCGAAGCCTTTTTTGTGATTGGCCTGCACCCGAATGCTTCGCGGCCCGCGCGACGATTTCGGTATCCAACCCTCGTCTTCAACTCGCATGAGCAGTTTGAGCGGCTTCGCCAGGACGGCCGGTTTGAGAAAATGAAACAGATCATTCGGGCGCGTGACGAAGCGCTTGCCGGGTCCGTCAACCCGATGCTGGCCGACTTCGGCAGTGGATCGGAAGCCGCGCAATATTCCGGTCGCGAAGTCGGACCAGACTGGAAATGCCCATTCACGCCCCAGGAGCCCATCAAATGATCCAGCGCATTCCCCCGAAATCCGGCGTAGCCTTCATCCTCCGCAAAGGCCAGCGCCTGACCGTGACAGATCCGGAAGGCGAGCAGGTCAGTGATCTGGTCGCCTACAATCTCGATGACCGAAAGGAAGTCATCTCTTCCGGGCGTTCGCTGGACTATGCCGGGCGCATGTTCCTAACCACCGGTGACGTACTGTACTCAAACCGTAGTCGTGACATGCTGAAGATCGTAAAGGACGAGGTTGGGCGACATGACTTCACGCTTACGCCATGTTCGAAGGACACATTTCGCAAGCTTTACAATGAAGCAGATCCGCAAGGCGGATGTCAGGAAAACCTGGAAGCTGCTCTGTCTGAATACGGTATTGGGCCAGACGATATCCCCATTGCGTTCAATATCTTCATGCATGTGGCGATGGACCCCGAAACCGGAAAGATCAGCGTTCTGCCACCCTTGAGCAAGGCTGGACAATCGATCGTTCTCGAAGCCTGCATGGATTTGGTAATCGGCATGACCAGCTGTTCCGCCGGCGAATCCAACAATTTTGTTTACAAGCCCATAGACTATCAAATCGGTTCGGGTGTGGCCTGATGGATATTTCGGCAATCTTCTATGATGGTTGGAAAGACCTGGTAAGGATCGTTCTGGCGGCGCCCGCCATCTATTTCACCATTATTGTGTTTATTCGATTGGCGGGAAAACGGTCCACGTCCCAGATGAATAATTTCGATTGGGTCGTCACCGTGGCGCTCGGGTCTATTGCTGGTGCGGGTATCACCAGCAACTCGGTGACAGTATTTGAAGCATTGCTGGCCATCGCGACGCTGCTTACCATACAATGGGCGTTGACTTTCATGATCGCGCGCTCAATCGGTGTCGAAAAGCTGGTCAAATCCAGCCCACGGCTTCTGGTGTATCGGGGCAACTATCTGGACGACAATATTCTCGACGAGCGACTTACCCGATCCGAGATACTCTCTGCCCTGAGAGAACATGGATTGACGCAAGTGGAGCAAGCGGAAACGGTTGTGCTCGAAACCGACGCATCATTCAGCGTTATTGCTCGTGACGCCGGGAAGGTCTCTGCAGATGTCCTGCGCAGATCGGTTGTCGGGGTGCCAACGTCGGACACGCGCTGAGTGCAACGTCTGTCACAATAAATTCACATAAAACAATGCGTTGTAACCTGCTGTAAACATTGTTGGTTACCAAGTTTTCAGAATGTCCTGTTAGCACGATACCCAGAGTGCCTTGGGTGGGGCAAATGGGTTTATTATGAAGTTTCGCTCCACGTCCTGGAAGCATTTTCCGCCTTTGTCGGTGGATGACAGCTTTGATGCGCTGTCAGCTTTTTTCGTTAGTAATCCTGAGGCCACGCTGTGTCCGGTTGTTGACCGGCGCGGTCGGCCGAACGGGTTTGTTTCCCTTCAGGCGTTTCAGCGCATCATATCCAATCCCTACGGGTACGCACTGAATCAGAAGAGGGGGTTGGCCGCGATTCTGGACCGAAACCCGCTTGTCCTGGAACTCAACGATGACACGGCATCGGTTTTCAGCAGTATTCGAGACAAGTCAGATCTCCTGACGAACGGGTTGATCCTCGTGCATGACGACGGTGTATATGCAGGGTGCCTGAATGCACTCGGCGTCTTTCATGCGCTTACCGAAATACATGCCAACATGCTCTCTGATCTCAAGGCAGAGATAGTCGAGCGCGAACGCGCCGAGCAAACGGTTCGCCAACTGGCCGATACGGATCCTCTGACTCGCATCCTGAACCGTCGTGCCTTCATTCGTGAAGTCGAGGCACTGATCCATGCACAACAGCCTTTCACCTGCGCGCTGGTCGATCTGGACCGTTTCAAGCCACTGAACGACCGGTATGGCCACGCAGTTGGCGATCATGTGTTGAAAGAGCTGGCGCGGCGACTGTCCGAGGCTGAGGGGTGCAGACTGGCCTGCCGTCTGGGCGGAGACGAATTTGCATTTATCATCTGTGATGCCGATGCCTCCGAGATTGCAGCGCGAGCGCAGAGTGCAATTGTTTCTCCTGTGGAGACCGATTTGGGGCTGGTCTCGGTCGGTGCCTCAATTGGCCTTGCGTCCTATCCCGATGACGCTGTTGATGAAGTCAATCTGATGTATGCCGCCGATAAGGCAATGATCCGTATAAAGTCTGAAGGAGGTGGGATCGCTGTCTTCGACAGGCGTATGGATTTGTCAGACATGGACGCGCAGGAGTTTGACAAAACAATCATCAGCGCCGTGAAGGACAACCGCTTCCAGCCGGCGGTCCAGCCCATCCTTGATCTCCGGTCCCATTCCGTGGCCGGATACGAAGTCCTGGCACGCTGGCCAAATAGTGGCTTGAAGCGGCAACCATCGCCGAAGCAGTTCATGCCTCCGGTGGAGCGTCTCGGGCTGATTGACAGCTTCTTCTGGTCGATGCTGAATCAGGCTCTACGGTGGCTGCCCGATGGCCGGAGCTTCCTGTCCTTCAACGTGTCGCCCTCGCAGCTCACCTCGCTGGAATTCTCGGATCTCTTCCTCAACGCGCTACGACGTCACAAGGTCGAGCCGTCCCGCATTGAACTTGAAATTACCGAGAACGTCCTTTTCCGGAATATCGATACCAGCAAGCAGGTGCTCGGAAAGATTGTCGATGCCGGTGTGTCATTGGCTCTGGATGATTTTGGCACGGGATACTCGTCTCTTTCCTTGCTGGAAGAATTGCCGTTCAAGAAAGTGAAGCTCGACAAGAGCCTGCTAGGCAAGAAGAGTGATTCCGGTGTCCTGCCGAAGGTCCTGACAGGCAGCCTGAAGATGTGCCGGGAAATGAACCTGATCAGCTGCGCAGAAGGCGTCGAGACAAGCTGGCAGCTTGAGCAATTGGCCGCACGCAAATGCGATCTGGTTCAGGGGTTTCTGATTGGTCGTGCCGTATTGTGCAAGGAATTGACGTCGCCATCGGTGATTACACAGGCGTCCTGACAGGCTTCAGCCATCCGTTTCAACGGGCATCATACATGGGTCGTTGAAAGGCGAGGCATCCAGCTCTCCGCTGGTTCTATTCCGCCTCGATCTCAATTCGTTCTTCGGCCAGGTAATCCGTTGACCGCATTTCATGAAGTCGGCTGACGGTGCGTTCGAATTCAAAGCTGCCGTCGCCTTCGGGGTAGAGTTCTTCCGGTTCAGCGGCGGCGCTGGCCACGAGTTTGACCTTCGCCTCGTAAAACGCATCAATGAGCGACACGAACCGGGCTGCCTCATTGCGGTTTTCTGGTCCGAGCGTCGGAATGCCGGATAGAATGACGGTGTTGAAATTTGCAGCAATGGCAAGATAGTCCCGCGACCCAAGCGGACGGGCGCAAAGCTCCTCGAACGTGAACCGCGCAACGCCGGCAGCTTCGCGGTGGACCTCCAATTTGCGGCCCTTGACCGTCAGCACACAATGCTGCGGCTCAGCGCCCAGGGTCAGCCGGTCCCAGGCCTGATCCAGAGCCCTCTCGGATTCTCCGCCCAGAGGCGCGTACCAGACCGGCGCCTCAATCAGACGGTCCAGTCGATAGTCCCGCTCGGAGGCCAGTTCCATCACGTCGCAATTGGCCTTCAGGTGCTCGATGAAGGGCAGGAAGAGGGGACGGTTGATGCCATCCTTGTAGAGATCGTTGGGGTGACGGTTTGATGTTGCAACGACGGTGACATGGCGCTCGAAGAGGGCCTCGAACAACCGGGCAAGCACCATGGCGTCAGCAATCTGGGTTACCTGGAACTCATCGAAACAGAGCAGGTTCGCCTCGGAGGCGATCTGTTTCGCCACTGGCGCGATCGGGTCGTCGCCAGCTCCCTTCACACGCCACTCGGACCGCTTGCGTTCATCTTCGGAAAGCTTGCGCCATGCATCCAGCCGGTCATGAACTTCGGCCATGAACTCATGGAAGTGAACCCGGCGGCGGGCTTCGACCGGTGCATGCTCGAAGAACAGATCCATCAGCATGGATTTGCCGCGCCCTACGCCGCCCCACATGTAAAGGCCCGTCACGCTCTCTGCCTTTGAAAACCATCCACCGGTCTTCCGGTTCGCCAGTCGATGGGCAAGATCATCCAGCGCAGTGGCGGCTTCGGCCTGCACCGGGTCCGGCATCAATTGTCCGTCATTGATCCGCGCCTCGTAGCGCTCAATCACATAGCCCATTCAGAGACGCCCATGCAGGAGTGGAAACTTGCCCGGCACCGTCTAGACGGCTTCAGGCTGCTGGTGAAACTTATACAGTCAACTCGATTATTGGAAATGCGTTCCGCTGAGAGAGTATGGCACTGCGTCACCGTGCTGGCCGCTGGGGGGTCAGCCCAGTCTCTCTGCCACTTGTGTGATCAGGCGAGACCAGGATCCCGGAACCAGCAGGAAAGTCAGTGCAGCCCCGGCCAGTGCGCCGCCCAAATGCGCGCCGTGCGCAATCATCGTGTTCGGACGGCGGGACAGGAAGAAACTGACGGAGATGAACAAGGCGGCGGCCACGATTGCCCACATCGGAATGATGAAGAACAGGCCGAGCAATGCGAAAGGGGCGAGCACGCTGAACGACAGGATGACGCCGGACGTCGCGCCCGACGCTCCAACGGCCCGATAGTCCGGCTGGTCCTTCTTGTCGAAATACTCCCACAAGTTTCCGCCAAGCAGCGAGCCCCCATAGATGATCAGGAATGTTGTCGCGCCGAGGCTGCGCTCCAGAACGCGGCCAAATTCCCACAGAACGTACATATTGATCAGCAGGTGAGTCAGGTTCACGTGCAGAAAGGCTGACGTCACGAACCGCCACCATTGCCGCCCGTCCCGGATCGGGGCGATCCAGAAGCTGTTGTCAGTGAAGAAGTCGCGATTTGAGAGGCCGATCAGGCTGACCAGCACATTTGCCACGATCAGGCTAATCGTTACCGGGAATTCCATCATCGTCTGGCTGCTCTCCTGTTATGCCGCCAGCAAAAAAGCCGCCCGGACGTGTCCAAGCGGCTTAGCAAGGGGAAGGGGCGCTTCGCAAGCGCCCGACAGATTTAGGCGGCGCGGACGGCGGCGGTCTCGGCGGCTGGCATCAGGTCCATCAGGAAGTCTTCGAAGGCATCCGGGCGCTGGATGAAACGGTTGAAGGGCAGGTTGGCCTTGAAGATCGCCTCGGGATGGATGTTTGCGCCGCAGCGAAGCGCGGATTCGACGGCCTGGTCACGCACATCCATGGAGGACACGACAGCGATCCGGTATTTGCCCATATTGGCCACCCGGGCAATCGTCATGTCAGGGTCGAAGGAGTCTGGCAGGCCAAGGTCAAGCACGACAAGATCAAAGCGCTCAAGGCGAAGGCGGGACTCTGCGAGCATCAGGGTTGGCGCCATGACGAGGTCGATCTGGACACGAGAACGAGCTGCCTTGTCCGCAGCAATTGCCAGCATGTCTCGAACTGGCTCGTGATCTTCAACCCAAAGAACTTTCATCTACTCGTATCCCGATTAATTTGCCCGCGAAGGAAAGGCTTAAGCCAACCCCCCTGTTGCGTTCACAATGGCACGTGGCTCTTACGTCTTGGTAAAGCGAAACTTTCCGAAGTGTTTATTTTTCAACAGAGTGCGGCAGCTGAGCGGTAAGCTTCCCGCCTCTGTCTCATGCGTTTCACGCTTTCAGGGAATCGCCCGAACCCCTATGTATCTAAAGGGAGATTGGAGTGGCCGTGACACCATGAGTGACGAGAGCCTGACAGCGAAAACACCCGCCTTGCGGGCGTCTGCGTTTCTGGACGCAGAAAAAAATAATGACCAGCATATCGTTGATACGTTGATCGAGGAACGCTGCCCGCAACTTCGCTCAAGCTGGAGCTGGCCGCTTGTCCGCCCCGTTCTTTACAAGATGCTGGGATACAGTCGCGCGCGCGAGATGGCGGATACGATCATGCAGCTCAATGGCCGGGACTCATTCGATCATCTGTCAGCGCAGCTCGATTTCTCGCTCGACATTGAGGGGCTGGAGCGTCTGCCTGAATCCGGGCGTGTTATTATCGCGGCCAATCATCCAACCGGTCTGGCCGATGGGGTGGCCGTGTGGGATTTGCTCAAACAGATCCGTCAGGACATCATCTTCTTCGCAAATGCAGATGCCATCCGGGTCAATCCGCGTTTCCAGGATGTCATCATCCCGGTGGAGTGGGTGGCGGAAAAGCGTACTCCGGCCAAGACACGCGAGACCCTTAAGCGGGCGGGGCAAGCATTCTCCGAGGAGAAGTGTGTGGTGATCTTTCCGTCAGGCCGTCTGGCGAAGAAGGAGGATGGCCGACTCGTCGAGAAGGAGTGGTTTTCCACCGTGGTCGGGCTCGCCCGCAAGCAGAACGCACCGATCCTGCCGCTCAATCTCGATGCGTGGAATTCCTGGCTGTTCTACTTTTTCAGCGAGCTGAATGGCGAATTGCGTGACATAACCCTGTTCCACGAATTGCTGAACAAGCGCGGCGCCAATGTACGGATGACATTCGGCCAGATGATTCAGCCGGATCAATTGCAGGGCGACGTGAACGAGTTGACCGAGAAACTGAAACACCACGTCGCCTACGATCTCGGGCGCGACAACACTGCTGTGTTCCGGCCTTAGCCATGTGTGGTCGCTTTTTCCGTCATGGGGTTTCGTGGGAGGAATACCACAACGCGCTGAACCTGATCCATCCAAATGGTATTCAGCCGCCAGAGCCGGCCTACAATATTGCGCCCACACAATATGCCCCCATCATACGCATGGCCCCGGAAGGGGAGGATGTTCCCCGCCATGCGATCCAGATGGCGCCAGCGATGTGGGGGCTTGTGCCCAGTTGGTGGAAGAAACCACTCAGTGAAAAGAAATTCTCCACCTTCAATGCGCGCAGCGAAGGGTTGGAAGCTTCCAACACATTTCGTGGCCCGTTTCGGCATCATCGCTGCCTGATTCCGGCGAGCGGCTTTTACGAATGGACGGGGCCGAAAGGGAAGAAACAACCTTATGCGATCGGCTTGCGCAATCGTCGCTGGTTCTGTTTTGCCGGATTGTGGGACCGGGCCATGATCGACGGATCGGAGATCGACACATTCACCATCCTGACGACAAAGCCAAATGACCTCATGGCAGGGCTGCACACGCGTATGCCGGTGATCCTCCATCCGTCAGACTATCGGACATGGCTGGACGCGGACAATCGCAAGGTCGAGCATCTCTACGAACCATTCCCGACGGCGGACATGCACGCATGGCCGGTCAATCCGGCAGTCGGCAATGTCCGCAATCAGGGGCCGCAACTGATCGAAGAGGCCTAGTTCTTCTTCCAGGCCACCTGATACAGGTCGAGCCGTCGATCCTTCAAATTCTGCACCGCACCCGACTGGCGAGCTGTCAGCAGGTCGGAAATCGACAGATCTGCCAGCGCAATCGTTTCGGTGTTCGGCGCAGTGTCTGCCGCCACGCCGTCGCGCGAGAACGGGAAGTCAGATGGTGTCAGAATGCAGCTCTCCGCATAATGAATATCCATGTTCTCGACGTTTGGCAGATTGCCGACGACGCCCGACATGGTGACATAGCACTGATTCTCGACGGCTCGCGCCTGACAGCAATACCGTACACGCATATAGCCGCGGCGCTCGTCCGTGCAGAAGGGCACGAACAACATCAGCGCGCCCTGGTCGACCAGGTGACGCGCAATTTCGGGGAACTCGCTGTCATAGCAGATCATCACGCCGATTGGGCCGCAGTCTGTCTGGATGACGGAATTGCCGCGTCCGCCCTGGATGTTCCACCAATGGCGTTCCGATGGGGTGGGGTGCAACTTCTGTTGAGTGTGAACGGATCCATCGCGCAGGAAGACATGCGCCACATTCAGGATCTCGCCGTTCTCCATCTGGCTCGGATGGGTGCCGCCGATAATGTTGATATTGTAGGAGACAGCCAGCTTCTCCATGAATTCAACAAAGCGCGGCGTGTATTCCGATATCTGAGCGATGGCGTCGATGGGCCCCAGCGGGCGTTCAGCAAGCGACAGCAATTGCAACGTCACCATTTCCGGGAACACGACGAAATCGCTCTTGTAGTCGGACGCGATGTCCACCCAGTATTCCAATTGGCTTTCGAACTCGTCGATGGAGGTGATGCGGCGCATCTGCCATTGCACGGTCGCGATACGGACGCTTTCGGGCAGCGATGTGTCGCCAAAACTCGTATTGGTCTGGATCTTCTCCTGCGCCAGCGGGTTCTCCCAGAACATGTGCGTGGCATGTCCCATGGAATCCGTGTCTTCCGGCAAATAGTGGCGTAGCACGCCGAGCGGCTCGTATCCCTGGTTCAGCTGGAAGGTGATGACCGGGTCGCGCAGTTTGGACTCCCGCACGGCCTTCACATAATCTTCCGGTCTGGGATACTGCTTCGCCTTGCGCGCATAGCCGGGCATGCGGCCAGCGAAGACAATGCCTTTCAGCTCCAGCCACTGACACAATTCGCGGCGTGCCTTGTAGAAGCGCTGCCCAATGCGCAGGCGGCGATAGTTGGGGTCGACCGCCACATCCATGCCGTAGAGCACATCCCCTTCAGGATCATGCCGCGCAGCATAGCCGCCGCCGGTGATCTGCATCCAGGTGTGTGGCCCGAAGGCGTGCTCGGAGGCGATCATGAAGGTCGCGCAATGGCCGACAATCGTGCCTTCATACTCGGCCACGAACTGGCCGTCGGGAAAGCGGTTGATCTGCGCCATGAGGTGGTCGCGGGAATACTCCTCGCCCTCCCCATAGACTTTTGCGGAAAGGGCCTGCAGGCCCGGAATGTCATCCGGCGTCGCATTGCGGATGATCAGCTTGGCTTTGCTATTGCTCATGGCGAAGAAATGCCTCTGGAGGGATATGGTTCAATGCGGCAGGCGCAGGCTGGCCCTGAGGCCGCCAAGGGGGCTGTCGCTGAGGCGGAGGTCACCGCCATGTGCGCGCGCCGTATCCCGGGCGAGTGTCAGGCCGAGCCCTGTGCCCGGCGTGTTCTGGGTTCGGGCCTCGTCCAGCCGCATGAACGGCCTGAAAGCGTCCTCCCGGCGCTCTGGCGGTATGCCCGGTCCATTGTCGTCGACATGTATATCAGCCGCATGCGGACCGTCCACAAGTGTGATCTGCACATCGGTGGCAAATTTCATGGCGTTCGAGATCAGATTGCTGACCGCCCGCTTGATGGCGAGCGGACGTCCATTGACCGCAATCTCATCCGGACCGTTCACAATGATATGCGGTCCAAAGCCAGCGGCGGCCTCCCGCACCAGCTCAGACAAGTCGAGATCGCTTGCCTCGTCGCCTTCCTCGCCGCGCGCAAAGGTCAGGTATTCGTCCAGCATCATCGACATGTCATCGAGGTCCGAGCGCGCCGCCCTGATGTCGTCAGTCTCCTCCATCATGGCAAGGGCCAGTTTCAACCGGGTGAGGGGGGTGCGCAAATCATGACTGACGCCCGCCAGCATCGCCGTGCGTTGTTCGGTAAAAGCGGTCAGACGGTTCTTCATGTCGATTACGGCGCGCGCCGCTTCGCGCACCTCATTGGCCCCCGAAGGCCGGAAGTCGGGAGCGTCGCGCCCCCGGCCAAACGCGCGCGCGGCTTTCGACAGGCGCAGGATGGACCGGACCTGCTGGTTCAGGAACGCAATCGCCAGTGCGATCATGAACAGGGAGAACAGGATCACCCAGACAATAAAGATGTGTGCATTGGCGACGAATACGCGCTTTCGCTCGACAATGATCTCCACTGTGCGCGGCCCGGACGCGAAACGCAGGTGCAGCATGGAGTCTCGTGGATTGAGCGCCGTCTCCACCGGCACGCCCAACCGCGTCTCCAGTTCATAGTCCAGCGTGCTGCTATAGGCAAACCGGTCCAGATAGCTGGACGATGCCAGCGCCTGTTCCGGGCTTTTGCAGGTAAAGGTCAGGTCCAGCCGTTCATCAATGGTGCGATGAACCGAAGGCGAGTCTTCGCGGCGATCACAATAGGCCTGGATCAGGCTGGCATCCCGCGCGATAGACTGGGCTAGCTTGCGGTTCACCTCGGCAATGTGGCTGTCGTAATAATACCAGGTCATCAGTGACAGGATCAGCACGACAGGCGTAATGACCATCAGCATGCTGCGGGCATACAAACCGCGCGGTGTGATATCCCTCAGGCGAAACATCATCTCAGTCCGGCATCAGGCGATACCCGATACCGCGCACAGTCTGCAAATGTATCGGTTCGCGGGGATTGGGTTCGATCTTCCGGCGCAGGCGCGTGACCTGAACATCGACAGAGCGTTCCATGCCGGCGGAGGTCAGCGACGCCAATTGTTCGCGGCTGACGGGTTCGCCGGGGCTGCCGGCCAGCACGGTCAACAATTGCAGTTCGGCTTCCGTCAGCCGGATACGCTTGTCGCCTTCCTTCAGTTCGCCGCGCTCTGCATTGAAGATCAGGCCTGACATTTCGACCTCGGCAGGGGGCTCTGCCTTGTGAGAGCGCCGCAGGATGGCTGCACAGCGCAGGGATAATTCCTCGGGTTCGAAGGGTTTGGCCAGATAATCATCGGCGCCATGCTTCAGTCCTTCGATCCGACTGGAGGCCTCGCCCTTCGCGGTCAGCAGCATGACCGGAGTCTCGCGGTTGCGACCTTCGCGCATGGATTTCAGCAGGGAGAGGCCATCTTCGCCCGGCATCATGATGTCCAGCACGGCAAGATCGAATTCCATCGCCTCCATCATCTTGCGCGCGCCGGCAGCGTCAGGCGCAGATGTCACGCGGTAGCCTTCACGCGTCAGGTAGCGCTTCAACAGATCGCGAATCCGGTCGTCATCATCGACAACGAGAATATGGGCGACATCTTGAGTCATCGTGTGAGCGAATCCAGAACCTTGCGAGCACCTTCAACCGCATCCGGGCCTGCGGCGCGATAGGCCAGTCGCAGTCGTTCTCGCAACACAATGGTGATCTGCGTGGTCAGCGTGGTGCCGACGTCCGACAGGGTGAGCGTCCGGCGGCGCTTGTCGCTGGCTTGTTCTCGCTCGCGTTCGATCAGTCCGCGCTTGTCGAGTTCGCCAATGATACGGGCGAAAGTCGGCACCGTCATGCTCAGGGAATCCCGCAAATCGCCCACCGTCTGGCCGGGCGCGTAGCGTATAGCCATGAGAATTTGCAGCTCTGGCTTGCTCAGCCCAGCCTTGTGTCGCGCCTCTTCTGCGGCTCTCATCAATTCCGCACTGCCGGCCAGCAAGAGTCCCACGCCGCGGTCAAGCTCCTGATCCATAAGGAAAAGGCGCGGATCGAACGGTCTATTCAGGTTGACGTCAGGGGCCATGTTCTGAAATGAACGCAAAAAATGCTATAAGTGCAAGCGAGGAGCGCTGAACTATTATGTCTGCATATGACGATCGCGACGGTTATATCTGGATGGATGGCGAATTCGTGCCGTGGCGGGACACGAAAGTTCATGTGCTGACCCACGCCCTGCACTACGCCTCTTCGGTATTTGAAGGCGAGCGCGCCTATGGCGGCAAGATCTTCCGCTCCCTCGACCATTCCAAACGTCTTCACAATTCCGCTGAGATCATGGGGTTCGAAATCCCGTTCTCGGTTGAACAGCTGGAGCAGGCCAAAACCGAAGCGCTGGCGAAATCCGGTCTGGAAAGCGCCTACGTCCGCGCTGTTGCCTGGCGCGGGTCTGAAATGATGGGCGTTTCGGCTCAGAACAACACGATTCATCTGGCGGTCGCCGTCTGGCATTGGGGCGATTACTTTGCGGACAAGATGAAAGGTATTCGTCTGACGCACGCCAAATGGCGTCGCCCGGCGCCGGAAACCGCGCCATGCCACGCAAAGGCTGCGGGCCTCTACATGATCTGCACCCTGTCCAAGCACGCCGCTGAGCGTGATGGCTACGCCGACGCCCTCATGCTGGACTATCGCGGGCAGATTGCCGAAGCGACCGGCGCGAACATCTTCTTCGTCCGCGACGGCGCCCTGCATACACCGACACCCGATTGCTTCCTGAACGGCCTGACCCGTCAGACGACGATCAAGCTGGCGAAGGAACGCGGTATTGAAGTGATCGAACGGGCCATCTTCCCGGACGAGCTATCGACCTTCAGCGAATGCTTCATCACGGGCAGCGCAGCGGAAATCACGCCTGTCGCAGAGATCGGCGAGCATGTGTTCAAACCGGGCCAGATCTCCGAGACTCTGGTCAATGATTATACAGCCCTGGTGAACGGCAAGCTGGAGCTGGCGCTATAAGGGCGCCAGCGCAAGCTGTACGAAAAGTAACTGAGGCCCTGAAGGGCTGGCTGGTAGGGCTTTCACCCATGGGGGGAGCCTGGAAACAATTCGCACGGGAACGACTGCCCTATGTGGCGGGATCATTGGGTCTCAATGGCCTGATGCTGTTCCTGTTCGCGCTTGCCTTCGGACATAAACTGCAACCCGCGCCGCCGCCTGAAGTTTTTGAGGTGGACATCGTCGAGTTGCCGACAATACTCCTGCCAGAGCCAGAGCCAGAGCCAGAGCCAGAGCCAGAGCCAGAGCCAGAGCCAGAGCCAGAGCCAGAGCCAGAGCCAGAGCCAGAGCCAGAGCCAGAGCCAGAG